>Ga0247611_10000038_pt1 | contig 238828 bp, 315 predicted proteins | sample 177DNAGHGhighgp2_FD_192422 | JGI IMG/M metagenome (GOLD analysis project Ga0247611, IMG submission 192422) | Sheep rumen microbial communities from Palmerston North, Manawatu-Wanganui, New Zealand - 1770 DNA GHGhigh gp2 | ecosystem: Host-associated > Mammals > Digestive system > Stomach >... | reverse complement strand
GCCAAGAGCGTCCTCCCGCACCACCGCCGCCACCAACTAGAAGAATTCCAAATCTAGTTGGCACAGTCTTGCAACCACGATTCGCTTTAAATCACTGTTCATTATAGGTTGTTCCGCCGATATGAAGCTCTTTTTTGCTTGAGTCATACCAAATGGTAACATCACCTTGTCCATCCTTTATTTTTTGGGCACTCCCGCTTTTAGGAGCTGTTCCCTGTTTCATACCTTTAACTACAGAGCCATTTATCTTATAACCATTAGCTGTAGCATCTTGAGAAAATCCATTAGCAGCTGAGTGTTGATAGCGCTCAGTAGCAGTGCCTAAAGGCTTAAAATGGTCTATATCAGGACATGGATTGCCACAGCGGTATGGCTCAAAATCTGCAAAAGCATTCTTTCCGTTGCTGCTTTTATATCTTTCGCCCATAGTCACTATTCTCCTTTGAGTTCTTTAATTTCTTGTTTTAGTGTTTTTACTTCTTGTAGTAATAAATAAACTAATTTAGTCTCAGCGACAGTAAGATATCCTTCTGGATCTATATGCACAAGCTCTGGACAAATTTGTTGTAATTCTTGTGCGATACATCCGATATGTTTTGTATGCGTATCATCATTAATATATTCAAATTCTTTTACATCTAAATCTAATATTGATTTTTCGCATTTATAAGATTTTATATTTGTCTTTCTTCTAATATCAGAGCTAATTGCAAAGGAAGGCGCAGAAACTTCTCCGCCGGCTGCAATTGTAGAAGAAGTAGTCATTGCTCCAGTAATTTCAGCTCCACCAGTCTTAACAGTAAGCTTACCGCCAATTTCTGCTGTAGAGCTTATCTTCGTTGCACCGGTTATATCTGCTCCACCAGCTTTAATTGTGAGTTTGCCGCCTGCAGACACAGTTCCAGCAACAGATACATTTCCAGAGGTATCAATAGATGCTTTCTCAGTTTTTGCTACTGATGCTACAGACCAATCATCTGTCTGTTTGCCAGCGCTTGTTAGTTCGTAAACCTTAATGGCTCCGCTTAATAATAATTCCCCGCCTAATCTAATGCCTTTTGTAATATCTAATAATTTATCGGATGATAGATAACTCATAGTTACATTAGAGCCGATTTTAAATCCTGTTGCAGTAACTTTGCCAATAGTATTAACCTCTCCGGAGCTGGCTACGTCAAATATACTAGTTCCGGCGCTACTCTTTAAGGTAAAACTTCCAGTGCCAGAAATACTACCAGTGCTTGTTATTATAGCTACTTTATTACTTGCCGTTCCAATCGATATTTCATCAGTTGTTCTAAGTTTGCCGGTAATTGTTGAATCACCTGTTATTGCTGCACCGCCTGTGGATACTGTTAATCTACCACTAATACTTGTTGAGCCTGTAATAGAAGCACCACCATCATAAACGGTTAATTGTCCATAAGAGTTTATTCCTGATGAAGCAATAACCCAAGTATCTGCGTATAATGATTCAGCTCTTAGTCTTCCAGCGCCGTAAACAGCACCACCTTTTGTGACTTCGAATACTTTTGTTGTGCTTTCGCCGTAAATGTCTAAACTGCCGCAGTAGCCTGTTACGTTTGAACCTAATTGAAGTTTGCTTTCTCCAACTTTAGCTGCTTTGATGCCTCCAGAAACTTCTAGGCCATCTTTAATGAAACTGCCGTTTTCTGTAGCTTTAAAAACATAGGCATTAGCTTTGTTGCTGTATACATATATTGCACCACTGCAGCCTTTTAGTTCATTACCAAGATAAAGTGTATTTATGGTACTGGCTTTATTAACAGTAATGCTACCTTTTGCAGTAAGTGATCCATTCGCTTCAATACCATCATTAATGCTTAACTTCTTTTCAATAGATACGGTATTCTTAAATGTAGCAGCTCCTTCTATATATAATCCACCTTCGGATTCTATAGTTCCATCAGTGCATACAGCCCAGACATTACGTCTTGCAGATGAAGAACCATTTCCAAGCATTAATAAGTAACTAGTACCCGGTTTATTCCATGCACCCATTGCTATTTGATTTGCAGATCTAGTTAGTGTGCCAACTCCAACGGCAATGGAATTTTCACCGTCCGCAACCGCTCTATCTCCTAGTGCAAAAGATCTTTTGCCAGATGCAATAGTATTTTGACCTAAAGCAGTAGCAGAATCACCAGATGCTGTAGTAGCACGTCCAAGAGCTAAGGAGTAATCGCCACTTGCAAGGCTTGTGTCTGATTCTGTTCCAGCAGCATTTGTTTCTCCAAAAGATTGTAAAGAATATCTACCTGGACCAATATCTAAGACTTCACCGATTCTTTGTGCTTCCCAGTTAAATTCAATAACAGCAGGTTTTCCAGCAGAAGCGGTATTTTTGAATGGAGCTAACCAATAAGAGAATGATGTGCTGGTAGAAGCTGCTTCTTCTTCTATTACAGTTAAACCAGCAAAAATATAAATATTATTTCTTTCAACATCAAGATAAAAATCTGTTCCACAAAGAGAGTCAATAACTTTGGATGTTCTAGTTCCATCAGCTGTTTCGTCAGAAGTTGCAAGTGTAATTTCTTCAACACGAAGAGCTAGCACTTTTCTTTTGTTTCTTTCACTATCCCAGAAATCTTCAGGAAATAAATCTTTAATTTCAAAATAGTAACCACCAATAACACACTTTAATAAAGTATGATAATTATCAGTATCAAGTTTTCCAAATGTTTCCCAAGAAATAACAAAGCTTTCCTTACTTATACTTGGTTTGCTATAGATATTACTGTAGTTATACTCAGTAAAACCTCTAGCTTCTGGGTCAAATACTTTAGAGCCGTTTGCCGCGCTATAGTAGCCTCTATAAGCACATGGGAAAATTTTTACATTTTTACTTCTAATAAATGTCGTGGCTATTGGTAAATAGCTATTTTCAATAGTAACTAAATTTGTGTCCATATTTTATATCTCCTTAATTTTTTGCCATGTTAGTTATTTTTAGTGTTCAATCAATAATGATTGTAAAGTTTCCACCACCAACAGGTACGTGAATTGGACTATCTTCATCAAGAATATAATATGCGCTCATTTCTCTTGTTAAGTCTGAAGTTACATCAGGATATAGCGCCATTTTATAAATATCAGCTCCATCAATTAAACAGAGATATGGCACTCTAAAATGATAATTTGCATAATAGCCATTCACTATTCCATTTTCCGTAATAGCACCAGTTTTAACAGCTCCATCACAAAATATTTTAGTTGATGCACGTTCAGTGTCTGACCAATATTCTGGATTAAATTTTTTTTCATGTGTTTGTCTGTCAAAGAGCTCTTCACCCTCTCCTATTTTAAATAGAACGACTCGGCAAGGGCGTAAATCTTTTGCGTCAGTTCAGTAACCAGACAAGCATTTTGATAAAAATTCAAATAAATTACTGCAACCAGTATTGTGATATACTTTAGTAGACAATACTCTTTGATTTTTTACAAGACTTACTTTTATGTCCCCGGCATATTTTAAGCTGTCCAAAGAACTTTTAACGTCTCTTTGTTCTTTTAAATTTTCTTCCATATAGAGCCTCCATTAATTATTTGTGTTTTTAACTGTTTTGTATAGTTTGCCATCAGCATATACTTCAAAAGCATCTGCCTCGTCTGCCCCGTTAATTGTGAGCTCATGTCCACTTAGCGATACTTCTGGTGGTTGTAATTCAGAAAGGCCCATACTTTGAACAGTAGTATTTACTAAAATACCTGATGTATCACGTGGAGCGTCTAACATATTTGCTCTGACAGCAGCATCTCTGATTTGTAAGACCTGACCGAGTTCAGTATCTGTTTTATCTTGATAAACATTAACAACATCTTCTGTGGTAAGCTCAGTAGTAATATTTGTTCTTGCACTTAATTCTTTTACCATAGAGCAGCCAATGCCTGCGGGTAAAATATAAGTTAATAAATCTTTTAACAAATTAAGATCAGATAAATACTGTGATAAATACAATACTATCTCTTTTTTAGGAACAATAGTATGATCTAAGCTTTGCTTTATTCCTTCTGCTTGTAAAAGAGCATTAACCGCAGTAGTGATTGCTTTTAAACTTCCTTTACTTTTTAAAACTTCTGGTAACACGCTGCATAAAGCCATTAATTGTTTAGAATTGTAATGATGTTTTGATTGAAAGCCAAGTGTTAATGATAATAGGTTTAATAATTTCTCATCCATATTTTCATTAATAGGAATATTATAAAGATTATCCGCATTGGTTTTTATGGAATTTAAAACTATATCATAAAGACGCCCAATGAATTGGAAGTCTCTTGACTCTGTATAATATATTGATGGAGTAGAATCTTGTAATCTAATCATAATATTTTACATCCTCGATGCTTTGGTTAAAACAATTCCTGTAGTAAGATATTCTGCATCAATTTCAGAAATTACAAATTTATTATTAACGTTATTAGGATCATACCAGGCAGCTGGACTTGATAATTTATCAGCATCTACATTAGTATTTAATTCAATAGCATTGCTATTATCAATTGGGGCATTATAATAAAATTTATCAGCAATTCCGCTAGCAGCAATATCTGCTAATAATTTTGTATAACCTGTAGTATTTCCAGTCTCATCATTGCTATCAAACCTATAGTCAAGCTTTGGATTAATATCTGTAACGATACTTAAATCACTAAATATTATAGTGCTTTGGCTACCAGTCTTTGGATCGTCAGCTGTTCCTGTAGAATCGTAGTCGGAATAAAAACTTAATGTCTTAACAGTTTTTTCTAATTCAATGACTTGTATACCAGGAACTAATGTATAAGTAGCTGCCCAAGTTCTGTCAGCTTTATTGAATGGACCAATTTTGCCGCCAGTAGCAACAATTTTTGCATTTACATGGCTTGCTACTTTGGCAGCGTTATCGTCTTTATAGTGAATCATAATAAGACCACACTTATCAGTACTTGGAATATTTATATTCAAAGTAAATGCAGGGGTTGTTCTTATTGTTGGGGTTTTTATTGGTAAGCTTTCAAATGAAAATTTTGTAAAATAAGCATCGCCATTTACATAGTTATCTAAAGCTAATATACCACCAGTATCACCAGAGGCTTCACCAAGAATAACCGGGGCAGACAATGTTGCTAATTTTAATTTAAAATCATAATCTACACCTAAATCACGGAAGTACTTGCCAGAGGTGTCTACTGAATCATAAGCACATTGACATACATAATTTGAATAGATAGTTAAAGGTGTTACCGCTGTTTTTCCGGAATGGATTAAAGGTCTTAGTACAAGAGTCTGTGCGTCTCTGTTAGAGCTTCTATATTTGAAGCTTAATTTGATGCTGTCTCCACTATTTAATGTTTGTGGAGTAATTGGTCCGAGATTAAAGTCTAATCTGCTTCTAACTGCCCAATTCATATTGCCGACTTTTACTTCTGGCAAATAGCTTTCTGTTTCTGCTTCTGCAAATTTGTAAACAGCTGCAGTAGTTTTTACCCAGTCGTTATCTAAATCAACTGCAAATGTATTGATTGTTTTAGATTCAGCACCCTTGACATCCGAAATATACTTTAAAGTATCTCCCTCAGTCAAAGATATATATTGATTTTCTATGATAGTAATGCTACTATATGGAGTAGATAATCTAAAGGCATTCCATGGAATATTGGCTGCAAGCCCATAGGTCATAATATCTTCTTCTGAAATAGTTCCATCCGTTGTTTTCTTTGTTAACTTTGGAGTATTAGCATGTCTGATTACTAATGTGCCAGCTCCATAGAAGGCTATATCATTTTTCTTACTATCTGTATAATATAGATGTTCGCCTTCTTTTAATGTATAAGCCATATTGGCATTGCCTTCTAAGTCTGGCTCATTGAAAACAAACTCGTTTGTCAAAAGATCTGGATCATCAGAGTTTAATTCCCAATATAAATTTGTCCCATCTTCATCAAGTTCTACTTTTACGATATCTCTGATGCAGATTTGTTCATTAGTTCCTAATGTAAACATTCCTTCGGTTTTTGGTTTTTCTTCAAAATAAAATCCGTCTTTCTTGGAATATGTGTGGTTCTTATGATATAACTCGCTATCTGTTATCGCAAAGTTAGGCTTAATGATAGTGCCTTCACCATAGTATTTATTTATAACTGTTTTTTGCTCATTACCAGCAGAGTCTGTTGTAGAATCTGTATAATTGATTAATAAGTATTCCCCGCTGGATAATTGATATTCTGAATCAATGCCAACAGTTGGATAATCTGCGTTTACACCTAAACCATCAGTAGTGCATCTACCGGATTTATAGTCTTCTTCATTTGTGCTGTGGGTTTCTTGAACATAATAAATATCAAGTGGGTTTGATGTTCCTCCACCATAGCTGACTGCTTTTTGATATTTCACATGATTTACGTCTACCATAGCGCCTTCAAGGTAATCCATACTTGCGCCAAGTGATTTATATATACCTTGTAACTGAACATCATTTATAGTAAATGTTTGGATATATCTAAATACAGTAATAAATGAACTTGAGTTAAAAACTAGTGCATAGTATTCTGCAGAAGAATCATAAACCATTGATTTTACATATCTAGAACCGTCCCAAGTATATAAAGCGCCATAATAATTTTTAGCAGTATTATATTGAGATTCTGATGTAATTTTTTCAGTGCCTTCTAATTTTGAAATGGCTGTTCTAAATGTAGTGCTATTAGCAAGATTGTCTAATCTAGTCTTATTTGTAGTTTGATCTTCATAGAGTAAGAAACTACGTAATGTCATAAATGTTGCTGGAATTGCAACATGACCTCTTTTATTGGCTGTATCTAATTTAATAAAATAGTTTACATAACAAGGATATGTAGTTATGGTTCTAAAGTTTGGAAGTCTAAATTGAATTACTTCATTTTCTTTAAGTGTCAATCCACCTGCTGGAACATTTGATGCTTGAACCTTAAATTCTGAGCTCATATTGCTAATATATAAGTCAGATCCAGCTACAGGATAGTTTGTTTTATATGTGACTGATTTTGATTCTACTGGGTCAGTTCCTGTTCCATAGCTAAGTTCGTCATAGCCGGTTTTAAAGTTATTATTGTATTGGAAAGCGGCGATACGTCCTGCTAAAACATTACGTAACACAAGTTTGTTATAATATTTATCGGCGTCAGTAAGTGCGGTAGATGTTCTTTCACCAGTTGTAACCAACTCGTGCTCAGCACCACCAACTGTAGCAATTTTTGTATAAAGAGTTGGTTCATCTAAGCTAACATCTTTGATTCTAGTATCAGCTGTTTCTATCACATCTAATATGGTGTCATAAGGAATTTCTTCACCAAAATCAATATTTCTATTATTAAAGTTTTTATAAATTGCTTTATAAATATTTCTTAAAATAGCTGCCTCTTCTGTTGAAGTTACTTTTTTAACGGTCGTAATTCTTGCCTTTAATCTTAAATAATTTTTAATACAAGCAATTTCATCATCTTTTGGTGGAACAAAATTGTGAGCAATAGTCTTATTGTCTTCTAGCTCATAATATATCTCTGCCTCATTTTCAGTATTACACTTAAATGAGTTAATGTATTCTTCTTTTGTATTTAAGCCATAAATTGTTTTAAATGGATAAAGTAATAAGTCAAAGTGTTCAATTTCACGTCCTAAAACACCATCAAATGAACAGTCGGTATAGCTGATTCCATAATCATTAAAAGAGCATAAAATTGATGAACGGTTAATGTCATCTCTTATGTCTGATACTATAACATTAGAAACAAGTGGAGTAGTATCAGTATCGCTAACTGTCATTTGATATATTTTATTCATATAGTCACGGCAAGTAACTAAGGTATCAAATGTACCGATTGTTTTCTTATAGTTATTATAAGCAGCTGTTAATGATTCTGGGTCAGCACCATTAGTAGCTGCTGATGTATTTATAACAGAAAAATTATCAGCAGAAAGTGCCTTAATATTCTCATCTTCAGCAGTGCTCCAAATTGCTGGTGGTTCAAGTTTTACTAAAGTTCTTGCAGCTATATTACCACTTAAGCCATTTGTTCTAATATAACGAATACGTAAGCCATCATGTATTAATTGGCTAATATCATCTGGAAATTGTAAATAAGGTAAATTTTCAGCAGAATCAAATCCAAATTTAAAAACTGGTGTGCCTGGTAGCTGAACATTTAAATTAGAAACTTGTTTCCAAAGTTCAGATTCTGTAGAATCATTAATATTAAATACAAAGATACCATTTTCTGCGATATTTACCTCAGGTAACATGTATCTATTATTATCGTCTAGGTGAATCATAGAGATAATATTATCGTTGTCAGTTTCACATTCGACAAGTTCGCCTTCTATAGCAGCAACAGTTCTGGCTGGCTCGGATTCTTGTAATGTAAATTCTTCAAGAGTAACGAAGTTTCTATCTTCCTCTTCATTTTTAAGGTTTACGAATTTTGGGAAGTAAATGCTGCCTAAAGTTTTTAATGTTGTTTCATTAGAATCTTTGTAAGTAATAGTTACTTTGCAAGTGGCTGCTTGATAATATTTCATAGAGTAGCCCATCATTTCTGTGAGTTTTCTCATTGATTCAGCCTGTGTAGCGCTTGGCATAAAAGCTTCTAATGTATTCTTATCGATATTATAGTTAAGTTTATCTGCAATGGCAACGAGTGCTTTTAAAAGAACGATGCCTGGGTCAGACTCGTTAGTTGATTCTGGTGACCATCTTGCTGAAATTTTAGCAGCATAGTCAATTAATTCATTTCAAATTTGATAGTAGTCTTTTTTAGTAGGTGATAAAGAAACTTCATTTAATTCTTTGTCTGTAATCATATGCTCTATCTATCTCCTTTTATTTGCTAGCTTCGTTTTCTTCAAATAGCACAAGTGTGTATGTATTTGGAGAAAAATCTATTTGGTTTATTCCGGTAAATTTACAATATAATTTTGCTTTTTCTCTGTCTTGGAATACAGAAATATCTTTTCTTTCAACGTGAACCTGTGGAATAAATATTGCGAGTTGAGTATAAATCATATCAATAATTTGGTCACGTAGAATATAATTATTTGGTTCAAAGAAATAATGTCTAATTAATAATCCAAAATATGGGTCGCCAATCAATTCTCCACGCTCACAGTGTAAGAGAAGCTTAGTATTTTGTCTAGTGGCTTCTCCGTGTTCAGACGACTTCCAAACGCGGGTGCTATTTGTATTAAACATTTTTGGGAATTTTATACTTCTCACTATAGCAACCTCCAACTTTATAAAATCTCTAGATCATATAATTTAGCATATTATTATAAAAATAAATTTATTAAATATATTTATTATTAAATAAAATAAAAAGAACGAATTAATCGTTCTTATTCGAATACCGGTGAATCATCACCAGCAATTTTTGTTAGACTTAGCGTTGTTTTATAGCCGGAATTTCCATCTATTCTATCTCGCTGTTGTGTAACTAAATATAAACCAGAGGCAATATGTTTTCTTCCACCTACGAATATTACGTTTAAGCGCACGTAGCTCATTAATATTGCTGGGCGAAGTAACCCTTGAACCGTAAGTGTAGCTTTTATTGGATATTTAGTTACTGCAGTCCACCATGTAATATCGGCAGGTCTTGTTATGAATGAATTATTTTTAGACGTGACGGTAGGAGCTCATATAGTTTGCCAATTACCATCTTTGTCGATTCTTTTTACATATGGGTCTTGGTCCAGGTCACTACTATAATTATATAGCAATGAATAGTTTTCATCATCAACTACTGAAAATTCAGTTACAATTGTGCCAGTGTTACCAAAGCCAATATCTACTTGGTAAGCATCTGATTTATTTGTTTTATAGGATACTCTTTCTACTTTAAAATATGCCCCCTTTTCGACAGTCGAGTCTTTAAACTCATCGTCAAATGTTGTATCATCGTGCATTGTTAAAACATAGATATCACTGCTTGCTGTTTGGCCTGTTACAAAGCCAATTGGGATCATGCAGCTTACTAAGTATGTGATATAGTCTAATGCAGCAATATTTCTTTTTGGCTCTACTTTAACATACTTATCATCGCCAGCAATAAGGGCATCTAGGTTAGAATTATTCATGCCAGTAAAAAGTGATTGTAGTTTATATTTACTTGTCTTAAATATTCTTTTAATTTCATCGCTTGGTTTTACGTAGCCACCTTGAAATGTTCAGCTATCGGCACCATTTAATGCAGCGCTAGATACGGCGTTAACAGTATACTCAATAACGCCACCTTGTAAATTAAATCTCGAAGTAATTTTTGTGATAATTGCTTTTTCTTCTTTATAGATATATGTGGGCATATTCATGTCACCATAGCTAAATATGATTTCACGTGTTTTACTTACGCTTGAAAATACTTTTTCAAAGAAATTTGGGTCATCTGTTTGCTTTACAGCATATCTTATAGATAAAGTATATTGGTTTACCTGGCCATTTATTTTAGTTATGTCTAAGCTTTGTACATAATTTGGATATTGCACATTATAGGCAGTATAATAAAAACCTTGGTCATCACGTTTTCCAATTTCAGTGCGACTGTAAACACCAAACGTATATTTACCAATTGTTACTTTAATCCAAGGAACTTGAACACGTGCCCCAGATGCTAACAAAGAACGTCTTTCATCTTTAAAAGCCATTATCTCATATCTCCAAATTCAATACTATTAATTGGTGGTATTTTAATAATCGAGAACTTATCACTCAATTTTATAAATGCATCCTGTATATCGTTAAAGTAAGCAATAACCCACCAATATGTTGGGTTATTATAATATGAAAGCGCTAGTGAATCTAGTGTATCTGTTGGCTTTACTTTATGTGCAACCCAATTTGTATTTTTAAGTAGATTCTTACTTAATCCAAAAATTTCCCTATTATCTCTTTTATTATAATAATAAGGCACACCTGTATACCTAGAAGTATAGTCAAATGATGCATATCTTTTATCTTTTAAATCATCCATATGCTAGTCCTCAATATTCATTCCCTTTTTTAAACTTTGCACTACGCCTCTAAATCCACCATTTTTAAATACAGTAGTTGAGTCATAAGGGTCTACCTCAGAAATAGATAACGAAAGGTTTACTTGGGCATATTTACCATTAGAAAGAATTGGTTTTGAAAAATCAAGGCCAATATCGCTAGATAATACACCTTTAATAAATATCTCATTACCAAGACGTAATGCTAAAAGTGGTGGTTCTACAAGTTTATTTTTTACATTATATTTTGGTAAAGCAATAGCTTGTAGTGCTTTAAGTAAATTATCAACATAGTCTTCACCTTCACCAAGCTTAGAGTTGCTGATGCCAGTATTAATATCATCCATAATGTCTCTATGTAGTGGAATAGAAATTTGAACAGTTCTTGGACCAGCATTATTGAAGGTATATACAGGAGCAGTTCTGCCTAAGGCATTAGTTTGTTGGAAGCTTGATTGCATGCGGTCTGATATTGCATCAGGTCAAGTAGGTAGCTTTCAAAATTGAAATCCTTCATCTAGGTGAGAAATATAAATATAATTATCATCTAATACACGAGTAGTAGCCATATATTAATCCTCCCATTTGTCCGTATCATTAATACCATCATATATATTTATACTTGAGATAGTATTCGCAGCTTTATCTGCATAATATTTTTCAACGTCTTTATCAACAAAGCCTAATATATCATGATTTATGTCATTCACATTATGATTTTCGTTAATATAATTATAATATATTAATTGTAAACCAGGAACCCAAAGCCCATCATTAATTAAATTTATGCTTGCTTTATTTGTATTGTGAATTGTAACGACCTTAGCGCGCTCAATATTATCATAAATTTCATCTGCTGGAGTAATTGCATTGCCTACAAGATATTCTATTAGTCTATCTGCAAAAGGATAGCTAATACCAGTATTTGTTCTTAATAATTGTAATGGGGTAATTAAATTTTTTAATTGTAATTCATAGTCGCCGTCAAAGCTAAGAACAGTATGGTTAGTAAGTCTAACTGGTATTTTCTTTTTGCCATAAGCAGATTTTAATTTATCATTTAAACCACCAACTTTATATAATTCATTTACATAAAATGATAATTTCGTCAACATATCCGCTGTAACTTCTGGCATATCGGGTAACAAGTATTCTCTAGGTAACGTTCCATGCAATACTTTGGTATAATAATCTAAAGATACATTTGGTATGCCAGCCAAAATAGCTGTTAATTCTGTTTGTTGGGCAACTGTTAAATCTCTTCGCTCAGAGTTAATAACGAATGGCTTTATAAGATATTTTGATACAGCAGCACTATATACTTTCATTTCTGGATGCTCTGCATAAAACTTTTTCTGCGTGGCAGTATCACAGCGATCATGATCAATTCTATTTAATATCATTGTATCATTATAGGCTGTGTAGTCGCCTTCAAGAACAACTATTGAAGATTCAACGTTAGCTGGTAATTTAATAAATAGCTTAAGTTTTTCTTCTTGCTGTGCTAATTCTGTTTCATTTTCTGCAGTTAAAAACTCATTAAGATTTTCTACTTTTGTATATAAGACTGGCGTTCTAAATTGCATATTGCTGAAGCACATGTAAGTATTTTTTGAGATATTTAAATATTTACTATCTTCTTCTTGATATTGGCCATATAAGCCGCAGCACATTTCAACGGCTGCGCCGCTATCTATCGCAATAGTATACTGCTTGAATAATTTAATAGGCACCATATAAATCTTATAATGTTTGTCTTCTGTATTAAACTTTGCAGTATAATCATCTATTTTAAAGCTTATGTCTAATCTTGGGCAAACTCTATTACTGAAACAATTATAAAGAGGCATTAAATTTATATTTCTAAAATCTCTTTGAAATCTTAGATAGTCGCCAAGATACTCATGTGTATAAGAGTCATAAATATTATTTTGTATTTTTAATTTTTTTGTATAATTACGGTCTTTTATGCCATAATAATAGCCTTTAATTTTAAGTGGACCAGCGCCAACTATATGAAGCTTATCATGGTCTTTTCCAAATTCAGCATGACAAACTTTCCAGTCATCAGGAGAATAGCCTACGATTTGACCGTTTTCCATTTGAGGTGAGTATTCCTGTATTTTACCATCTTTGATGTAAGGAATATAGCGCATACGTTTTGGATAATCAACTTGTTTGCCTCTATCCTTATACTCAGGTGCATCATTTCTGTAAATAGTCGGTAATACATTTAATTCTGGCGTTATTTTTTGCTCAGCTAATAGTTCTTTACGTGCTTCAGCTAATCTGGCCGTAGCAGCTGTTTTTTCAGCTTCTGTGACCAAATTATTAGTATCATTAATTATTTCTCTCAAAAGAGCCGTTTCTTCTTCTAAAGCCTTTATTTTATTTAAATGGTTTTGATAGTTATTAATAAAGTCTTCATGATATTTTCGTTGTTCAGAAGTATAGACTCTATACTTTGGTAAGTTAAAAGAAGTAAGTAGCTGTTTTAAATAGCCGGTAAATGTATTTGTTTCATTGAATTTAAACATTAAAATACCTCCTATATTAGAGTGCTAACTTTTAGTTCTGGATTTGTAACGTCAACTCTAATTGTTGTGCTGCCATTAGCTATTGTCTGTAATAAATGATAAATATCTAGAACGTCTGATCTAATGTCTTTTAATTTTGTTTGGTCATCTTCTTCTGATGCTTGTGCAACCTCGGCTTTAGCGGAATCTGTTGCGTCAGTCATTGTTTTGCTTTGGACGTCACTGCCACTTGAATTACCTATCATGCTACCAGATTGAGATACAGATGCTCCACCAGTCGTGGCTAATCCAGCGCCGGTGCCACGTGTTACAGTGGTAAGGCCTCCAGTAACTCCAAGTCTATTTAGCATTGCTGCGCCATTAAAGCTATTGCCAAGCCCACCGATAATATTACCTATATTACTTAATATGCCGCCGCTTAATGCTCCAACTCTCATTAAATTAGCTACGTTTAAGCCCATATTCATACCAGAACCCATAACTAGTGGAAGTGGAATATCAATACCACCAACGGTATCTGATAACATATTAGCTATTTTATAAATACCATATAATACTGGATTGCTTGCAATACCTGCAGACATTGTATATTTTACATTGTCCCACATATTGTTCATCATTTCACCCATGCTTGTTCTTTGGTGCAATGTGTTGGCCATTGTTGTAAGTCGGCCAATAGCTGTGGCATAATTTAAACCATCTCTTGATACTGCTCCAGTAGATTTTGCTAGATTAACAGCTGCTCGTAAATCTGAAGCTGTCATTCCGTAAACTTGAGCCATTTGTTGTTGAATAACTCTGCTATCTCCGGCGTCTTTAGCAATTTTTGCTAAATAGTCTACCATAGCATTCATTAATTCATTAGTTGTTGAGTCAGTCAAGCCATTAGTTAAAATATCTGATATATTTAAACCAGCTTGGTTTGCAGCCATAATAACTAAGTTTCCTTGCCCGCCGCTAGTGATAGCTTCGAGTTGGCCTGCTGCAACTTTTCCTAAAACACTACCTAAGCTTTGAACTGATTGGTCGGACATACCTACAGAGTATAATGAACCTAACCATTTTTGAACTTGATACTCAAATGATAGCGCATTTTCACCAGACATTAATGACATAGCTTCTTCTAAGCTACCTTTAACGGAATTGGCTATACTGCTCATGTATTCAGTTGTTTCATACATGTTATTTAAGAACGCAGTCAATGCAGACTCCATGCCTAAACGTGCAGCAGTAGAATCTTGTTGTTGCACACGAATTAATCTTAAAAGTGTGCCATTAGCTGCATTAAATGTAGTAGCAATCTTTCCGGATAATTCTTGGATAACCGCTCTTTGTTCAACGTTGAATGCAATACCTTGAGAAACATATTCGTTGATTCTATCGGCTATTGCACTTTGTTTAATAAATGGCGATACAGCTGCAATACCGGTAATATCACTAGACATTTGTTCCCAGTAAGAACCTGCCCAGTTTTTTGACATCTTAGACCCCTGTAAACGGGTATCAATAGCACTTTTATATCCACCGATTTTTTCGATTGTGCTATCTAGTTGTCGTGTTAAATCACCTAAAACGTTAACAAGGTTTACCAGTCTGCCGGCAGCAGTGGCGCCACGACCGGCTTCAACTTTATTTCCATTTTCATCTATTTTATAAATTTTTTCTGAAAACGCTTTACCAATACGTTCTAAAGGCTTTCCAGATGATAAGAAATTCTTGTAAGCAGCTTTTGCATCTTTTTTAGCTTGCTTTGCCTTTTCGGCATCTTCTATCTTTCGTTGAGCCTTTTTGGCCTTTGCCTCATTATTGATGAGTTCTTTTTGCTTTTTAGCTCTTTCTTTATACTCATCTATCGTATAGCCTTTACGAGCTTTATATTCCTCTTCACCTAGCTCAGCGGCAAGTGCTAGCTCAGTATTATATTCTTCCTGTAAAGCATCTAATTTTTTCTGCTTTATTTCATCAATAAGAATTGACTCCTGAGTAGCCATTTCTTCAAGAAGTTGCTTTTGCTGAGATTTTCTTAGGTTTCCTAAATTTTCAACATTAGTTATTCTTAATTGCTGTAATTTTTCTTCAGCTGAAAGTGTATCTGCTTCATATTTTTGGAGAGTATATAAAAACTCAGAAAGAGAAGAGCTAGAGCCTCCATAGGAGCCGCCTCTTTCACCACTACCGCCTATACTGCCAAATTCTCTAATACCATCTGCCATTCAGCTTTCCTCCGAATTTTAATTACTTGTGATTTTTGTTTGCAAAGTTTTGTTGCATTTGTGCTATTGCTTTTTGTTGAGCACTTGCTTTAGCATTTATATATTCAATCAAGTATAATCGTTCTTGATAACTTAAATCTAATACATCTGCATAACTTGTGTGCAATTGATCACTAATATACCAACATTCATAAACAATTTCCTTGTATCGTTTAGGTCCGTAAGGTTGACCGTCTTTATATGTTTGAGGGTCTAAAAAACTCTGGTCCAAAACGAAAAAACGTTTTTACCTCTCCTCCACAATGTGGGCAGTCTACTACTAATGTGCTATCTAATCCCACACAGCCGTTTAGTTCATTAATATTATTTAAGATTTTCATCATATCCTTAGCTGGAAGCTTATTTATATAGGTCTCCATGCTTGTTGGATCAAGAGGTGTTCCATTAACTTCTTCAATAGTGTTTTTTAATAAAAACATAGTATCGAAATCAATTTCAGCAGTCTTAAATTTTCTTTTAGCTTCTTTTACTTGTAGTTCAATATCATCAAGCATTCTTGGAGTTTGAAATCTAATTTTAACTGTGTCGCCAGACACTGGTAACTTAAATGATCTTAATGAATTAAATTTAGCTTCATCGAAATCTATTACTTGTAACTGTTCTAAGCTTGCAGTTTCTTCAAAAGTCTCATAGCAGTGGGTGCATTGAATATTCATTTTATATTCCGGCCCATAAGTAACTGTTCTTAGTTTGTGAAGTAAGAATTCATAATCTCCTAAAGCCATATCATAAACATGAACAGCAGGCTTTTCAATCATGCAGCCTTCAATGATATCTGCTAATTTTTTAAATTGAGTAGATGATGGAGATAATCTTTTCATCTCATCTCTTGCAGTCATGCTTCTTAATTCTACGTGTGGGTCAACAGGAACATTATAAATTTTTCCTTTTGATGGTAATTCGTAGCCTTCTGCAATTGTGTACTTTGTTTGTCTTTCTTCTGCCATAGTTTTGCTCCTTTACTAATTAATTTCTATGTTCTTCAAAAAAGGTTTCTAATATATTCCTAATAAGTGCAGATACTGTAATTCCTTGCTTTTCAGCGCGTTCTTGCAGTCTTTTCTTTAAAGGAATAGATGTCTCAAATGTTTGCATAATTTTATCGCTTCGGTCAATCTTTTTTCTTCCCATAAGTTTTTCCTTTCATATGGAGTATTTTACATACGCCGTATTCATATAATTTAGCACATAAAAGAAAAATAAATTTAATAAATTTATTTTTTTGTTAAAATAAAAGCACATTATAATAATGTGCTTTCTTAATTAATTTTATTGTATAAACTAGAATGATTCATGCTCAGGTTTCATTGTAGCTCTATCATATGAGATACTTACTGAGAGTTGTCTCTTTTCGTCATTTTCTCTGTCGAATTGAGATTCTTCGATTCCTGTGATAAAGCAACCTTCTAATGTCCAAGTTCTGATTAATTGGTAGTCTTGTGTATACTCCATTAATGTAGCTTTTTTCTTATATTCAGCCATACGACCACCCATACGGGTATTTGGGTTGTATGCGAGATATAACCAAGCATAAAGCATATCTTTAACGTGAAGTCCAACAACATCATCTACAGTAATACTACCATCATTGAATGTTGGAACACCAGCATACTTGACTACATCATTACCACGTCTGTATGGTACAGCTTCAACGGTGAATGATGGAATGCTTGCTTTAACAACATTTAATCTTAGATAATCCGAAACAGTCTTGCTGTCATAGTAATTATCTTTGTCATCTTCACTAGGAGCAATATCCGGTGGTAATAAATTTTGTAATTCTTCTGGACTTACCTGAAAAATGAAGAATGAGCTTCTGGCAGCTTCATAACCAGTAAGGTTATTACTAATGTGCTCAGTATTTAAGCTTTGATCCCAGTTTTCAGCTGGAGTTACCTTTTGACCGTTTTTAGGAAAATTTGTAATAGGCATCTTCTATATCTCCTTTATAACTATTCTTCATCAACGCTTAGCACAGTGCCAGTTAATGAATCTTCTAAGTGTATACTAATATCAAAGTCTTCTAAGGCTTCAATAGGAACAATTCTGATGCGAGCAACCACTAATGCTTTTAAGTCTGTTTTAACTTTGGTGATTCTATAATCTTTAATACCTTGGTTAGCCTTCATATTATCTAATGTTGGCGTAATTGTATTAACGAAATCCACCCAAAGAATATCTGAATTAGGATTAAATGTAAATCTTCTTGTAGCTTGATATAATTCTTGCTTCAATGTGCAGCAAAGTTGTCTGATATTTAAGAAGTGACTGAACTTTAAGCCTTTATCATCTAATTTGGCAGACGTTCTATTTCCCCAAATATAGTAGTTACCTCTTTCACTTAAGATGAGGTTAACGGCTCTATCTGTAAAGCTATTAATAACTCTAGGAGCTAGTGTGTTAATTGCAATTTCACCAAATGTAATGGTTGGGTAAGCAATTGATAATGAACCAACGCCACGGTCATAACCAGCAACAGCATACCATTCAGAATATCTTTGCTGTGCGTTAATTGCACAAACTAAATAGTGGAATGAAGCAGGGAATTTTAAATTATCACCAAAGTCTTCTTCTGGTTCCATATTATAAATAACATTTGGACCAAAGATTGCAACATATTTACTATCAGGTAAAGCTTTTGCTGCACGACCTGTAGCAGCAACTAATTCTTCTTGTGTAATAGCTTCTACCATAGATTTCTTATATCCAATGATAGCGCCGGTATCTGGGTTAACAACTGGTTGTTTATAATTTTCATCAAGGTCTAATAATGCAATAATATCGCCACGACCGCATTTATTGCCAAGAAGAGTATCAGCTTCTTCAACTGTAACTTTATTATTGAAGTTTGCAATAGCAGCTAACTGGTCTGCAACGCTAGCATCATAGCAACCACCAGTTGTTAAGTAGCGGAATTGATATGTTGACTTATTTTTGAAAGCTTCCCAGAATTCTGGTTCTTTTAATTGAGCAGTAGCACTCTTAACTGTGCCATCGCTTTCAACCTTATTTAATTTCTTAAATAAAACTGTATAACCAAGCTTTAATAGTTCCCAAGCTATTTGGTTACCAATGTGTTGTTCAGGAACTTCATCAGCACCTTCACTACCGGCTTTGATTTTATAATAGGCATGAGTTGTTGTGCCGTCATTTAAATCATCATAAAGTGTTTCAATTGGCACATAAATAAATTTTACAGTTTTCGTATCCTCAATGCCTAATTCTTCAGTGGTAAATGTTTTTAATAGTTTACCTTTCTTACCGAAGCCAGTTTCACCTTCTATAATATCAATGCCTTTATAAAAATTATAACCAGCGGCAATAGCTTCAGTAAATTGTGAAACTGTAAGAGCGCTTCTAAACTTGTCTAAGCCTTCAGCTTCTTGATAGAAAAGCTCTACGGTAGGAGCGGTAGCTTCTTCTTTCTTACCTTTAAAAGCACCAATGTACTTTTTAAATTGGCTTGTAGAAGCTAATCTGTAAACGCCATTGACATAGGTTTGCTTATCTTTATCATAATTGCCACCAATGTAGATTCCAGCTTCAACAGCTTCATCAACTGACTTTTTAGTTTCTTCTATTCCCATATAACCAGGAACGACAACTGCAAAGCTTGAAGATAAAGTAATGCCGGTGTTGGAATTGTCAAATTCTCTTATAATACTTTTTGGCATGTTTTGTTCTCCTTTTTAACCTTTGTAATGTATACTTAGTTTTGATTAAATAATCTTAATCATCAATTAATTTAGCAAATAATTTATGATTAAATCTAAATTATGATTGTGGCTTTTGAAAGTTAAGTTTAAAAGCCTCACTTTCTTCAACCTCTGGGGTAGTTACCGTCTCAGCAATTTCTAATACACTGTAATATTTTGGATCAACAAGTTCATCCTCACAGTATATTTTCCAATTTCGTTTATATGGAACATCAAATAAGAAGGCATCTTGTATTTCCATTTGAATTGTCCAGCGCGTGAACTGTCCTTGGAATAGATGTTGAGGTATATCACTTGTATCAGATATAGTGCTTAATACTCTGATATACGCTACTTGTACTATTTCTTGTCCATTATATGGAACTACAATTTTTAATAGTGGATTATTTATTAACTTAAATAAATATTGTCTAACATATTCGCTTGATTCTGCGTATGTTTTTGTGTAAATATCTAATTGGTATTGCAATTTTACTGGAATGGCATTTAACAAAGTTGTGCCAGCTTCAGTCTGTTGCATTTTTAAGCCATCAAATGATCTTGGTCCCTTATAATTTAGAAGTAATTCTATATCATTATTTTTTGAAAGTGCAATAAGTGGCAGTTTAGCATTTTTATCTTTTGCATCGTCTGCCATTGTTTCAAACAAGCGTTTAGTATCATCTGGCTTAAGCACTCGTATTTCTATATTATTTGGTGTTCATTTTTTAAGTTTTGCAATAATTGCATCATCATAATACTCTAACGCCATTTTAATCTCCTTTCATTAAATTCTGAAGAAAGCTTCTTTTAATAAATTGCTTCCTTTTATAAGTCCAGTACCATAAGTAATTAACGAGGCTAATTTATCATCGTTTTTATTTTGGAATAAAACTGTTATTGAGTTGTCAAGGTCTTTGTAGAATTTGCTACGTGATAACAAATACAAACAAGCACCTTTTAGATTTAAGCCATAATTTTTTAACAGATATCTATTTAAATTGATTTCTCCGGGTGTTATAGTATGCGCCATTATTATAGCTTTTGCGTCCAATAGAACCCTTGCAGACATCCAATCTTTATTTGCAGCAGCATTTCTAATAGTAAATTGCATTAGTTAATAATCTTTTCTTTCTCAAATTCTTTTATTAAGGCTTCTATACTAGCTCTCGTTAGTCTATCACCAAATTTTAGAATTATTGTTTTAGCTGCGGCCATGTCTGCAGAACTTATGGTAACTTTATCAAGAGGTGTCTTTGGTATCTTTAAGACAACAGTTAAATCAGGGTCTGTAAGGTATGTAATGCATGCTGTAACAATAATTTGTCGTGCAATTGTTGCTTTAGCTGCAGCAGTTTTATATGCGCTGGAAGTTTTTATATAATCTACAAGAGCTGTTTTTGATTTATTATTCCAGGCAACAGTGGTGTTTATCTTACCACCTAGAAGCGTAAGTAAGCTTCTTATTTCTGCCAATGGACGTAATTTTGCAGAAGTAACGTCTGCAACAGTAATGCTCTCAGTATTTTCTATATTAAGTAAAGTATTTAATTTAATATTTTGATAAATTAATACTCAGTTCATAGTCATAGCATCTATGTCACTAGCAGTATCCTTTGAAAGATAGGTCAAAATATTATATTTTTTAGCCTCATCACTTCCGTCTGCTAGTGGTTTTTTAGCACCAAGGTTGCGGCGTAGAGTAGTAAGTCCTGTAGGTGAGAGTCTTTTAACCTCTGCCACATAGTTTATATATGTTCTAGCACTATCGTTAGAAAGAGTATAAAATTCTCTGTTTCTTAGTAAATTTAAGGCATCACCGCCTTTATGTATCAAGTCATTTTCAGTTATTGCACTACTTCCACGAGCTATTGCATCATGAATGGCAAAATATACGTCTTTTGTTACATTAAAGCTGTCTAATGCCCAGCCAAGATATACTATGAATGGATTTGTGTCCTCTGTAAAACCATAAACTCTACACTCTTGCTTAAAGGCTTCACCAAGTGCTTTTATTCTTGCGCCTTTTTGTGCACCCCATGCAACTGTATAATAATATTCCCAGAAGGCATCTTTATTAGACATGGAGTCATATTTTTTAGCCCAATCGATATCTTGACCTTTATTCAAACTATAATGGTCATCAGTCTTTATATCAGAGCTGGCAGCTGTTTTACCAATAAGACCCTCATGTGCAGCTTTACATAGCTCCATAAATTCAGGTAAAGCATCAATTGAAGCTTTATCATAAAGCTTACGTAACTCTAAAATCAAAGCATCCGTTATAGTTTTATCTGTCTTATCGATCATAGTTCTAATTTTTGCAATGTCATTGTAAGTATTTTGCAAATTAAGAATATAATCACCGGCATTTACTGTTTTTGAATTTTCGTCATCTTCAGATGAAATTCCACTTAGTTTAGAAATAGCTTCATCTAAAGCAGACATAATGCTTCTAATTTTTTCTTTTAGTCTTTTTTGATTTAGCTCACTGCTTCTAGCTTCTGTTTTTATATCTGCTAATATTGCTTTAACTTTAGCCTGCTCTGTCTTTGCAGAGTCTGGATCTAAATTTAATAGTAAAGCTTCAACATCCTCAACATATTGAACAGTTAAGGCTTTAACTGTGGCATTATCTTTTGATTTTCAGATTTTTGCATTAGTTTTTTCTATTCTAGTTAATAACTCATTTGTTTTATTTCTAGCATCTGCAAATACTTTTGTATTTTGAGAATTTTGTCCGCCTTTATTTTCCGCTTCTGTAATTCTATTTTTTAAGAATTCAAGAATTTTATCACAATAAGTTTCGGCTGTGCTATAAATTGAGGTATCATCTTCTTGTAGAATAAAACGTTCAATTAATTTAATTTTACCATTATTTGTTAATATAAAACTCATTAATCATCCTCCTCGTCATCTATAAGAAGTGTAGTTGTTGCCTCTGAAAAATCTGTGTGTGCATTTTGCTCATCAACATCTTCCCACTCAGGTGCTATCTCACAAGCAATAGAGGCTGGATAAACCATTATATTTTGCATGCTAATTACACGAAATACTCGTCCAATTGCATTGTCGATGCCACTAGGAACAATAAATAATGCACCAACTTGTAAATTTGGTAAGTCATATGGAACATGAATTATAGAAGAACTTTCTTGAAGTTCAGCAACTCAACCCATTTTCTTTAGTGTCTTTTGATCTGGATGCTCTTGAAAGATACACCCAACAACTTTACCCGGTGCATAGTCTGCATCCAAGTCTCCGTGTTTATCAAATGTTTTATTTGGTAATGGTGCCTTATAGATACAATTTATACCGATAAGCTTTACCATTTGTTTGAAATATAATCTATGGAGTTTTATATCTTTATTCAATAACACGCCATAATCATTTCTGTTATCAGACATTATTTATAACCTCCATAATTCAATAAGAGGCTGATTCTAATAATTCATAAAACCAGCCTCATTAAGTGTTTTTATTACTTGTTTGTATAGCCTTCAACTAATGTGTTATTCACAGTATACTTATAAGCAAGATTTTCTGCGGTTAGTTTTGCGCCATCGATAGCACATGTTAATATAAATACACCATCATTGGTAAGGCTTTCATTAATGCCGGTTAAAACGAGTTTATGTTCATCGTTTATAACTGCTTCTGTAAAGACATATTTTGTAGGTTTTACTTTTGCAGATTTAAATACAATATTGCCTTCGATTATAAATTTGTTATTTTCTAAGTAGCATTCTTTAATTTCAAATTTATTAACATTTTCATATACTTTTGTTAATGAGCTAGAAATATGTTTGACTACTGTTTCTTCGTCTAAATCTTCGAAAAGGCTTAGATCTGCAGTATTTTTTGCAATAGATTCTGTAATTGGGAATGCAGTAACAAATGCGTCATATCCTTTGGCACCAGCTTCTTTTTCAGCAGTGCCTTTGAATACTTTAATAAGTTTCCAATCTGGTTCTGCACAGATATATACTGTCATATAAGCACTTGCTGTTTTTGCTTGAGCAAGCATTTCATCTACTTTTTCTCTTGCAAATTCGCTATTCACTTCTAATGGATTATTGCTCTTGTCCTTTAGAATCCATTTACCAGTATAATTACATTTTTTAAGAGTTTCACTAAGACTTAATTCATTCTTTTGTTTGGTTCTCTCTTCATCATCTTTTTTAGCTTTTTCTTTTTCTTCATCATTAGCACGGTTTGCTAATTCTGCTTCAAGATTAATACGATTGCCGGCGCTAACTACAATATTTTTACCACCTTCTTTATCAAAGTCACCATCTGCTGTAATAGCAAATGCAGTATTTGATTTTTCACCTGACCAACCATTACTATCACCTGGAGTCTTTAAATCTTTTTCAGTAAGTTCATTACCTTTGAAATATGTTAAAATTAAATTTGTAAATTTATTAGCTTCAACATGACCACCATAGATATCGGCAATAGGATTTTTAGCACCTTTTGATAGATTAGCAGCTAGTACTCTTGCTTCTGCAAGTGTATCTTTATGATAATCGTTGCTATAAGTACTTTCTATGCTGGCTCTATCTGAGGCAACTTTAAATGTACGACAATCTTGTGTCTCACTCTTTTTGTCCCAAAGACGAATAGTATATTCTTTAAATAAAGAGTCAGCTAATTTATTTACTTTTTCTTCTTTTTCTTTTTTTGACCAACCAAAGATTTCATCAATTTTTTGACCTTCTTGTAAGTCTTCTTTAGCTTCTTCATCTTCGGTTAATCCAGGAACTTTTACTGGAGGAGTTGGGAGTCCATCTGGAAGTAAGCCTTCTTTTTCTAATTCTTCGGTCTTACCTTCACCACCGCCAACACCAACAGCATTATTTTGTCCAGAGGCATCTAAGTTAACATTGACGTCACCAATACCGAATAAGCCTAAGCCTTCTTCAGTTTTAGCGCATTCATCCATGCTTTTCTTTTCAGCTTCATCACTGGCTAATAAATTTTCAACACCGTCAACAACACCGCCAACTACATCACCGACTGCACCAAGAATTCCTTCTTCAACAGGTTTTTCTTCGGTTGTAGGAGCTTCTGTTGTATTGTCAACTGTTCTATTATCAACTCTCGCTGGAGAGTCATTATTTGTAATATTAATGTCTTCAGTTCTTAAATCGGACATCATAGCTCTAACTTCGTCTTCAGAAACTGGAGTTTTTAATTCATGCATAAGAGCATCTTCAGCAGTATCTTCAGTTACTTTAGAGCATTCTTCTAAATCCTTTTTTTCAGCTTCATCGCTTGCTAAAAGATTTTTGACGCCATCGACAACGCCATTAACAACGCTGCCAGCAGCGGATAAAATTCCTTCATCTACAGGAGCTTCACCAGAACCGCCTTTGTCATCATCATCATCATCGTCATCGTCATCATCTTCTTTAGTCTCTTCAACTTCAGCTGTTTCTTCAGCAGCCTCACCTGGCTCAACAACAGCAACATCGCTATCGATGCCAAATTCAGCGGCTAATTCATCAACTGCAGAATTTGCGTCTGCAGTCATTCCAGCTTCAACATCATCAGTTACGACTGGTTCTTCAACTGCTGGGATATTAGCAACTGCAGGTGGAACGACTTCGCATTCTGGACCTACGCAAGGCTCTGTGACAGGCGCTTCGCATTCTGGGCCAACGCAAGCAGGTGCTGCAATAGGCTCTTCAATTGGAGCAGAAGGCTCTTGTTCAACAGTAACAATTGGAGTACCACCATCAGCAGTATCAACCTTAACAGTAATTACATCTTCATGTAATGTCTTTGCATCTGGTAATTCGTCTTTTGCAATTTCGGCAGTATTTTCAGACTTATTTACAGATTCTGTTGTTTCTTCTGTAGCTTCAATTTCTTCAACAGAAGTTTCTTCTGGAGTTGGAAGCTCATCAGCAGCTAAATCGTTTTTAACGGCTTCTGGAAGTGCTTTGTTTAAGTCATCGTTGAATGCATCAAGACGTCTTTGAATTGCGGCTTTAACTTCTTCGTTTGTTGTGGATTTTAAAGCAGCTTCTTCTTGTGAAATCATCTTTTTAAGATAATTAATATAGTCATTGTGTGCTTTTAATTTTGCATCTAAGTCTTTGACGGAAGCTTCTGTTAATTCTAAGGATTCATCGACTTTATTACGAGAAATCATATATGAATCAACTTCTACTTCTTCATCTTTATTTTCTTTTTCGTTATGGAAGAATCTTGAGACATAGACTGTTTCAATCTTTTCATCCTTATCAAAGACTTTATTTCTTTCAGCTTTTAAATCACTGATTTTATCGCTTGTATGCTCATAGTTTACAGCTGCAAGGACTTTGCCGTCTGCATCTGTTCCATAGAAAACATATTTATCAGTGGCTTTATAATTTGGGTCATCTTTGATTCTTGATAATAAATCTCTTGGTTTGTTGGAAAGGGCTTTCCATTTTGCATTGCCCTCTTCATTAAGAGTTAAATTTTCAGACTCATTTTCTGTTTTAAGTTCAGAAGTTTTTTCAGCTTCTTTTTGAGCTTCTGAATTGTTTAAGCTTTCATCTGCAGTATCTTCATTAAGTGTTAGATTATCAGATTTATTGTCTGTGAAAAGTTCACTACCTTCTTCAGCTTCTCTTTCAACTTTAGAATGGTTTAAGGATTCTTCTTTCTTTTCTTCCTCTTCTTTTTCTTCCTCTTCTTCAGTATCAGTGAAGTCAAGATTTAATGCATCTTCGGTCTCTTCTGTTGGTTCTTCAAGAGTAGTTTCTGCTTCGCCAGTTCCTTCGGCATCGACTTCTTCTGTTGGTTCTTCGAAGTCAAGGCTTAATTCATCTTCTTCAACTGGAGCTTCTTCGGTTTCTGCTTCATCATAATTTGCAGTCTCATCTTCAGAAACAGCATCAACCTTACCGATTACATTATAACCGGACGCATTGCCACAGTGCTGGCAAACTTCATTGATGTTAACGACTGATTCATCATCTTCAGAAGGTTCAATATCAGCTGGGTCTTTATAGAATAAAGTCATACATTGTGGACATTGAATAATTACTTTACCAACATAAGATGGTTGTAAATCTTCTGGTGATTCAGCATCTAAATCAACGATTTTTTCGATTCTTGCAAGTTTTGCTTTTGCAATTTCATCTTCTCTGTCTGTCTTGGCTTGCTCTAAATCTTCTTCACTATTTAAGTCATAGTAATCTTCAATGAGAATTTCGGTTTTAAGCTTGTTGTTTCTAGCATTAGCGAAAGTCTCAGTTAGATTGACTCTGTTAGCTGCAATACCTTTTTCAGCTACGGGAATATCTAGTTCATCCAAAGCTTTAAAAGCGGCTTCAAGATCAAATTTTGTAACAGGTTCTTTTTCCATTTAGGTTTCTCCTTATTTTCTCTTTATTTCACTAATCTATTGGATAGACTAGATTGGAATTTGCTCTTAGAACTTCTCTAAGTTCTTTTAGTTCTGTATTACCCTCTTCGAGGATTTTTTCGCCATCTTGTGTCCAAAGGGCTCCGGCTTGCGTGAATCTTGTTCTGATTCTACCAACCACAACCTTTGTTAAGGCGACGCTCATTCTTACCAGGATATCGATTCAATAATCACTTTTAATATCCTCAACGGATTTTAATTTAGGGATGTATTCGATAGTTACATATCCAGGTGAAGACATATAATTATTAATATATAATTTATTGTTGTGTCGGTCTTCTTTGAATGACATGTCTGTTGAAATGGTATTTTTGATTTTTGACAATGTAATCCATGATGCATAGTTCATGATATAATCTTGTAGATTATACATCGTGCCGCCGTTGCTGAATATCATATATTGTTGCATATATAATGGGTCAGTCATTGCATTTACGCCGTCTCCGCCTTCTCCAAGGCCTTGGACACGATATACTTTCACAATTGAGCTTACGCGTTCATAGAAGTCACTGCCAGACAAATCGATGCAAGATGCGAATGGAATCGTAATCATCGTAGTCTCGTCCCAGAATCTTTCAAGCTCTCTGAGAACTTTGTTTACGATTTGTTTAATAGTAGCATCTTCAATTTCCATTTCAAGAACGGAACCGGTCAATTCAAGTTTGATTTCATCGATTACTTCTTGTAACTTCATTAACGATCCTCCTGACAACTTATCATATAATTTAGCGAATAAAAAAAGAAAGTATTATGCATAAATCAATAATACTCTCTAATTTTTTAATTACTTTTTAGCCCATGCTGGCGTTAAACCGAATAAAATAGCAGGTGGGACAGCTGGTAAATCATCTTTATTTATGATTTTACCATTCTTTGTTGGAATAATATCAAGCTCTATATCTTCGCCTATTTGTAAGGCCAGGTCGTCTATAGAGTTTAAATCGATAGCATATAGCTTATGTGGAGCAGCTTTTGTTAAAAATAGAGCTTTTTGCGCTCCGTGAAAATCATGTTGTTTAGTATAATCAAAGCTATTTTTTAATTTCTTAAAATAATGATATACTATTGAATTCTCATTTTCACAAACTTTTAGCTCAATGTCTTGTCCGTCTTTATCTTTAAAGTCCGGCTGTGCTTCTTCTGGCGTCGCATGCCCTGTATGAATATAAGAATGCCCAGCTTCGTTTCAGTCGTAGCCTTTGTTTTTTGCTACAGTTTTTTCAGCTATTCTCGTTATATCATACTGCGTTAATCTTGTTAACCAGCTCGCATAGATTCCGCTACAGGATTTTATTCCTTTCTTAACATACATATTATCAAATAAATTAATGACATTTCCAATATTGGTTTTCCACCAATCTTCATTATGCCAATTTTCATTAATTTCTTTTAATGATAATATTTCAGTTGTGATAGGAAACTTTGATATAATATTTTCTCTTAAATATTTATCATCCCGAACGGTGTTTTTATTTTTAGCACGAGCTTTAACATACTTTTCTGAATGCCAACCTTCCCAATTTTCATTGTTCCAATTGGCTAAGATATCATGTTTTGATATTTCTTGCATTAAAACACCTCACATATATTATACGATAATAACATTTAATTTAGCATTTTTTAGAAATATAAATAAGTATCTTCTTTCACTCAGCTTGTATCATAGTTAGGCTCTTCGTAGGCTTCTATCATTTTCTTATAGTTTTCAGGAAATTTTTTATAGGTAACTATATATTCTTGAATTCTATTAGTGTTTTTATTCATTACAGCCCAATGGCCATTATTTTTATCATCAGATCAAGTAGATGCTATTTGTTCTTTTCTATTCATCCACTGTATAGGTCTTATGGTTGCTGGTGGCATAAACTCATATTTGCCATATTTATGATGTAGCAGGCAGGCGAATATGCTGTCTTCATAACCTTCGTCTTTCTGTGGGTCAATGTCTACCATTTGTTCTTGTTCATAAATAAATTTTGAGATTGCACAAAGATTTAGTTGAGCACCAATATATGGATGATACTTGCTGTTTTTACCATGAATAAAGCAAAAACCTTGCGGATGCTTAACGATTTCATTAATAAAATCAATATGTGCATGATTGTTATCACATTGAATTATTGCATCATCGTCAAACATAATAATATAATCATAATTCAATTTTAAGAATTCTTCTCTTAAAGTCTTTCTGGCGAGCAGAATTCCTAATGGCTTATATTCTTTTATTACTTGTTTATTTCGTGTCTCTATCGGCTTAAAATCTTGCCAATTTTGGGCAATAACCAAAATATCAATGTCTGGCCAAAAATCATTGAGTTGTTTAAATAATCTATTGATTCTTTCTCTACGCTGTGTTCTATCAGGTTCTTTATCTGGTAGCCAGCTTGGTATTCCGAAACATATTTTCATAATTATGCCTCCTAGAAGTATAAATAATAGGTTTGTTCTTCTTTTTTAGTTTCTTTATTTTTTGGTTTTTTGTTAGCTTTGTTTTTTATTATAGCTTCAGCTTTAGTATAAAATTGCTTATATAATTTTTCAAAATATTCTGGTGTAGCATCTTTCATTGCTTTAATACCAGTCATTTCTATATATTTTAAATTATATTTTTTTATAATTGGTTCAAGGCTATTTGACCAGAAATTGCTTCAGCTATTGCCGCGTGAACCTATAAAAATAACTTTGTCAAGTAATCTTACTTTTTTAAGATATTCTATATTTGTAATTAAGTTATTTCCTCGAAGAGTATGATCTTCTTTTATATCATAAATATTTATAGCATAAATTAAAAATTTAGTATCATCTAAGTTTTTTATAAAATTATTAAAATTTTTACATCTTACTTTTAGATTACTTAAATATTTATCAGTTAGCGGATTATTATGGACTATTCTAACTATTGGTGTTGAGTAGGCAATATTTGAGTCACCACTAAAACCAGCAGGTCTACTTGTTTGTTCAAATTGAGCATTTTTTATATAATCAAAATATTTATTTGTTAGTAGTAGCTCAATTACTTTATAATTTTTCGTTTGAACATTATCAACAGGACCTTTAATGCGATTTAGACCAAGACAATGAACAGCAGTGCAATTTCCATATATTTGCATAAATTGTAACATAGCGTTATCTCCTTTAAAAATATAGATAATGCTCTTCAGCGGCAGCTTTTTTAGCTTCTTCTTCAGCTGTTTTTTCAGCTGTTCTTGATTTATTAACATTTAATATTGCATTAAAACAACGACTACAGTTATCCATGTTATTCAAAAAAGCCAGTTGACTATTACGTCTATCAAGATATATTTGTGCAAGCTTATAATTATTGTGTATTAATGTTTCAATTTCATCGACTAGCTTATCTACTGAGTCATAAATTACGGGACCAATGCTGTTGTGATCAAGATCAAATTCTATCTTACCATTTCTTTGTGCTCTTCAAGAAAATAGGTCTTTTGCATCAGGTTCAAAATAAATACAAGGCTTATTTATCTTAGCCATTTCATAAGCATTCGAACTAATATCTGTTATTATAAACTTACTTTTAATAAATTCAGGCTCAAATGGTTTTGTAATATCACTTATTTCAACAAAGTCAGATTCATATTTTTTATAGTATTTTAGTCAGTCATATTGAATTGGATGCATTTTAAATACTAATTTTAAGTCATTCTTTTTACAAAGATAAAGTAATTTTTTATTAGTTAATAACTCACAAGTTTTTTTATAAAATATTGATTCTAAAAACTTTTTATTATCATTTTTACACCAATCACCTGGTCTTTGTCAGAATTGAATTAAGATAGTATTTTCTTTATGCGGGGCTAATTGTTGTCTAACTAAATTATCTTGACGTGGCTGGCCACAAAGGGCTACTTGTTCAGGCGTTAATTTATGGAATGGGTCTAATAGATTAAAGTACTCAATTTTATTAGTAGCAATAAATAAATCAACATTGTTACATTCAGCTTTAATATAGTTAATAGGTACTAAGAATAGCCCATGATTTAAAAAGATGCGTTTACAATGACAGCCTGAAAAATCTAGCCAGATTCCTTCATTAAATATAGAAGAGCAAGCATAATCACATTTAAGTAATTCTCTATGTGTTACTACTTTGCATAAACCGTCTATTAAATGAAAGCCTTCTTTTTCAAGTCTTTTTCAGTCATATGAATTACTATTTAAAATATAACCTGTTTTAATTTCCGGGTGATTTTTCATAACCCATCTACAAAGATGCTCAGCATTATCTTGGGCTCTATAACCTCTGTCATAAAAAATCATATATTTACTCATAATGGTTACCTCTTACTTCAATTAAGTCTTTAAAGAATTTTAAGTCATTATCAGTAGTAATTTTAAAGTTTAGTTTATCACTGACATATGGAGTAATGCAATGAGCAAATTCTTCCATAAACATAGTATCTAGCCCAAACCATTTTTCTTTTTGTTCATCAGTAGCTATTTGATAGTAAGTATAGAGTCTATCAAAAATTCTGTTCTTTAGCACAATTGGTGTTGCAAGTTCTAATACTTCATTTCTATTAATAACATTCCAATGATCATTTTTGAATAATACTGAACCAGTTAGCTCCTTAGCCATTTGGCTAATTCCATTATCTGAGCCGACACACTTTTTAATGCAGCCATCAATATCTTCTGGAGTAATTAAAGCTCTGACACCATCATGAGAAATTATATAGTCAGGAAAATATCCATTATTTAATGCTTCTTTATAACCATTGAATGTGCTACCATTTCCATATTTTTCATCACCCAAGCAGAAGAACTTTGCTTTTGTAATGTTAAATTTTTTACAATTTTCTTTTACAAAATCAAGTCACTCTTTTGATGTTACTACTGAAATAGCATCAGTTAAATTAGATTGCTCAAAAGCTTCTAAAGTATAAATAAATATTGGTTTACCATGAACTTCTACAAATTGTTTTGGAATGTCAGTGTGAACTCTTGTTCCCTTTCCGGCGATTTTAATTATTGCTAGATTTTTCATAATTAAACCTCCTTAAATCAATTTCATAGATATGGTATAAGTCAGTCTGTGGCTTCCAGCCAAGGCTTTCTAATTTTTCAGTTGAAAGATTATATGAAAGCGGTGCAATATATCCTGTTTTGGTATCATCTTCTAAATCAAATTTTACTTGTAAACCCGTATTAAAATGTTCAAAAATCATTTTAACAATATCTTTCATCATAAAGAAAGTCTTATTATCTGTAAGATTATAAGTTTCACCATATTTTCCAGAAGTCAATATAGTAAGCATGCCCGTAATGGCATCCATTGTATAAATTAATGTTTTAGCAGTCTCACCTTTAGTTTTGAATATAAAGTCTTTATGCTCAATAATACATCTAAGAATCTGATTAAAAATTCTATCCTCAGTATAAGGTTGGAATAAGCCTTGAACTGATGATGGTCTTACAATATTAACTGGTAGATTAAATTGTTTATAATAAGTATTGCATAAGTATTCTGCGACTTTTTTACCAAGTGGGTAGCAGTTTCTCAAATCATTTGGGTCCAAAGCAAAATAATCAGATTCTTTTACCATTTTAGTAGTTTTTGGACTCCCGTAGACTTCCACTGAGGACAAATATAATAGTGATTTAATATTATGATTTTTTGAGAATTCAAGCACACGTCTTGTTCCATTATTTATAATATCAAAAGTTCCAAGTGGATTATTGATAAATTCAAGTCTTGACGTTGGATTTGCTGTATGTATTACAAAGTCTATTTTGCTTACATAATTATAAGATTCAAAAGTATCAAAACTAATATATTTTATAAATTCATCAGCATAATTAGGTATATTATCTGGATTTCGAGTTGTAGCATAAATAAATAAGTTTAAATTATAAGTCTTATTTAGGTATAATAAAAATCTAATTAAAGAGCTGGCCAAATAGCCTTTTGCTCCTGTTATTAGAAATACCTTATTTTTAAACTTATTATGCTCTATGTAATTAGAGTATCTTGAAAATTCCTTTGCTATTAAATTCATAAGTTTATCCCTTCATCTGTATAATTTAGCAAATATTTATTAAATTTATTATTTAAGGCTATAAAAAAGAACCTCCGAAGAGGTTCTTATTTATTCTTACTGATTAGCTAGACTAGCAATTAGTCAACAATCTTACCAGCAACAAGAAGGTTCTTGTTGAGTAATGCTTTTGCGTACCAAGTGCTGAAGCCTTGTGCTAAACCACCGTCTGGTGTACCAAGTAATTGGGTTGGAACGATAGCCATGTAAGGTGCGTAGACACCAGCAGAGCTCATCATATCGGAACCGTTTAAGCCGAAGAAGAATTCGCCTTCACCTAATTCTGGGGAAACATAGACTGATAATGAGTCGATTTCACCAACTTTGTAAGGACCATTCATCTTAGGATTCTTAACTCCAGTGTAACCATTGACGAACTTGATGACTGGTAAGACATCAGCGTTGATTACCATGTAGTTAGGATGGAATTTCTTGGTTCTCTTGTAGATGATTGCACGAGCTTTTTCAATAACTTCTAAGAAGCCATTGTAGTGCTCAAATTTGCTAACGCCGTGTGGAAGGGTCTTTGACCAGGTTAATTCTGGAAGAGCTTCACCAGCGCCATCAGCTAACATACGAACGATTTCAGTATCGATTTCGTAAGCTAATTCACCACAAGCTTGTTCAGCGATTTGTTTATCGAGTGAGAAGCCGTAGTCAGTCTTTGCTTGGAAGGCTGTGATTTGGTCGTAACGGACAGCGATACGTCTTGGTTCTGCAACTAAGGCGATGTGTTCCATTTTTGGACCAATGGTTGGGATATCCTTTGCAGGAACTCTTTCCATTTGGAATTCTTCTGAAACGTAAGCAACTTTGTCACCTGCGCCGTAAACTAAGTCAGCGACTTTGAAGAATTCGACTTTGCCATCAGCGTGGATGACTTTAGCATCATAGCCCTTACCAGCAGCAACATCTTCGTCTTCTTTAACGAATCTGCCGTTTGCGATAGGAGTTAAAGCTAATTTTCCGCTTGAACCAACTTCTTCAACGATAACTTGTGAAGTGAAGTTAGTTCTGGCTTCTGAAGATTCACCAAGTCCGAAGACACTGTTGAATTCGTGGCCTTTTTCGATTCCACCCTTATCAGTCTTAGAAACATACTTTAAGTATGCAACTGAGCCGCTGTAAGAAGTCATTGGGTGAACGATGACTAAATCGTTAGCGATTAAGCTAGGAACAGCGATGTTTGTGAGGTTTAAGCAGAATTTCTTCCAAGCACCGAGGTCTGATCTCTCAGTTGCGACAGTGTTAAGAGCTTCTGTCATCCATCTGTTTGTGTTGTCTAATAAGACAGCAGTAGTAAGTTTGGCGTTGCTAGAAACTGTTCTGCCGTCAAAGTTCTTTGCGACATAAGCTTCTGCGACTTTTAATTGTCTTGAATAAGTTTCAAGTAAATTTTGTCTCATTGATTTTCTCCTTAATTAAATTCTAATTTTTAAGATATTAGTAATCTCTTCGATCAAGTCCGGCTAACTCGAACAGTGAGTCATCTAATTCATAGCCATCATCTGGGTCTTTTGGCGTAGCCTTGGACTCAACAACTCTGGTTCTGGATCTGTCAACGCCGAATGGTAACTTGGTCATGTTGACATTGATTTCTAGTAAGTCATCGCATACTTTGTCGATGTCGTCCATACTATAGCCTTCATTAAGACGGCTTGTAATGTCAGTTGGTCTGACACCGAGCATGGATGCCTTAGATGCGATATATCTCTCTAATACAGCATCAGCCTTAGCTTTATACTGTTTAGCAAGAGCTGTTCTCTCTGCAAGCTTTTGCTTGTATTGAGTGATTTGCTCGTTAAGGGCTTTTTCATTAGCCTCTGCTTCAGCCTGCATCTTGGCGAGGTTTTCGGTTAATGTCTTCACCTTAGCGGAATCATTTTGCATACTTTCGGTCAACTTAGTGGCTTTAGATGCGGTCTCTTTCAAGGTTTGTATTGTTTCTTCGTCTTTCTCAATTTGTTCTTTTAAGGAAGCAACTTCCTTTTCGAATCTGAGTGACTTTGCAGCTAATTCACTGGTTCTCGCAAAAGCAGTCTTATATTTGGTTAAGCTTTCTTGTAATCCTTTAACCTCGGCATCGCTAACTGTTTTTTGATTTCTAAGCTCTTTGACTTCTTTTTCAAGTGCAGTTTTCTGACGAATAGCTTCTTTTAGACTTTCGATAACTTCATCATCTCCGTTATCAACGGCTTCCTCAGATGTCTCTTCGGTCTTATCTTCTGCTGTTTCTTCAGCATCAGCTTCTTTATTATCACTGACCTCTTCTACAGGGGTGCAGTTGATATCAATAATTAATTTGCCCTCTTCGCTATCATCGAAGATCATTTCAGGAATGTATTCCTTATCTTCGATGGTAACGTTACCAAGCTCTAAAGCAAGGTTTTCATCATAACCTTTAAGAGTATCAACGAATGCTCCAACGGTTTGTTCAGTTGCTTCTGGGTCTTTTTCAGCAACTTCCTCAGTAGATTCCTCCTCAGTAGGAGTTTCAGCTTCGGTTTCAACGACGTCAGCTTTGACTTCTGTAGCTTCGGTTTCTTCTGGTTCAGCATCACCTTCTTCTTCATTAAGTGGTGCAGTGACTTCTTCATCGATTAATGAATCTGGAATTAATTCCATGTCATCTGGTGTTCCACCTGGAAGAATCTTGGTTTCTTTGAGTACATCTTCATCAAGAATATTTAATTGAAGATTCTCTAATGCTGTCTTGATGCTTTGTTTGCCATCACTATCTGCCTTATTGAATGATTCAACAAGAGCTTTTCTTAATTGAAGTTCTTCAGCATTTAATGATTCGCAAACTTGCAATCTTGCTTTTTTAACGGCTGGTAGTTGAACGATATCCCAAGTTTCTAAGAAGAATGTCTCAGGATCGACTTCATCATTATCCATGATATCACCAGAACCTCTGGATGAGATACCAGGAACGAATCCATAGTCGCAAAGTGTCTTTAACAATCTGCCGTTATCTGTATCTAAGATGTCAACATAGGCATATAAGTCGCCGTCGACAATTTTAGGCATTTCTGGAATACAAGCACAGACCAATTTCATGTCTGTCTCTTCTCTGTCTGCAGGATGTCCTAATTCTAGGAACAAACTTTTGTTAGCAATCTTTTCTTGGAAGATTTCATCGGTAAGAGCTCTTTCCCAAAGTTCTCTGTTATAGCGTCTACCGTTTCTTGTATTCTCTTTACAAGTGGCGATAGGACCATAAAGTCTACCGAGAATATGTCTTGCGGCCTTTTCTTCTTCAGAAAGAGGTTGCATTCTAAGTGTTTCGAGTATTTGTTTATTTTTGTCCATATTTTCCCCTTGTATACTTTCTTTCAAATAATAAGTGGTATAGACAAATCAATTTGTCTACTTAATTTAGCGAATAAATTTTTTAATAAATTAATAATTTAATAATTTATTAATTTTCACTTTAAATCAACAATTTAATTGATTTGGTCCGTCTATCAATTAATTTAGCGAATAATAAAAAAGGAAAAAAATAAAAAACGGAGTTTTACTCCGTTTTTGTGTTTATTTGATTAACCTCGGATTAATTCGCGTCTTCCAGCAATATATTCTAAGACTAATATATCAGATTTAATGAGCTTGATTAACTTTACACAGCTATCTGGTATTTCGGTTTTGAAATAATCATTCAATACACGTGTAATTTCTTCAGCTCTTACCTCTTTATAGAATTGACTATTATCTTCGAGCTTTTTGCCATATAACACAATTTGAGTCATCAAACAGGTTAATGTGGTAATAACATCATTGATATTATCAACTTCTTTTAATATATTAGTATATAATGGTGATTTGCTTTGGTTATGCTTTTTTCTAAGCATTTCGTAGAAGTTTCCGACTTCAATTCCTCTGTTTCTTGAAATGAATTGGAGAACATCTAACGGAATTTCCTTTGAGCCAACTAATTTCTTAATATAAGAATTGACGTTTAGCCCATTGTCCTCCATCTTAACAAGAATTGATAGACAATCATTTTTCGTAATCATTATTTAGTTCCTTTCGAAATTATTTATTTTCTGTGAAATCTTTTTTAAGGTCTTCTGCCGTTGGAAGATCATCGTCATCATCTAAGAAGCCATCTTCAGTTAAGGCAGTTGTTCCCTCTGTTGGTTTAAATCCTTCCATTGGCATTGGGGTAAGTTCTAAGTCTTCGCCCCCTTCTTCAGCTGGAGCTTCTTCAGCTGTAGCTTCTTCAGCTGCTTCTGGAGTTGCCTCTGTTTCAGTTGATGCCGCAGCAGCAGCTTCTTCTTCGGCTTTGGCAGCCTCAGCTTCTGCTTTTTCAGCTTCTTCGGTAGCTTGAATCTCTTTGTCGATTTGAGTTAGAATATCATCACCAAAGTTCAATGTTCCAACTAAGGTCTTTAAGATTTCTAATCTTCTTGTCTTTCCTTCGACGTCGGTTAATAAGCTTTGAAGGTTGCTTAATGCAGAGATCTTAGCGGTAAAGCTTTCTCTGAAGCTTACTTCTTCTTGCGTTACTGGGATTTTCATCTTTAAAACGAAGTTATTTAAGTAGCTCTTTAATCCTTTATTAATTAATATTAAATTAATAATATCAGTAACAGCTTGGATAATTGAGTTTTGAACTCTCTTAACGCCTTTAGCATAAACGCTGGATAAGACTGTTAATGCGGTTCCACCGTTGAAGCCAGCGCCGTCGTCTGTCCAACCAAAGTATTGCTTTGGAATTCCATAAGATGAATAGAATTTATTGTTCCACCAGTCTAAGTCTGCGAGGTCTTTAACATTTACATCGCCGCCGACAGAATCAATTGTGATGGCACCTTGTCCATTATGGGTAACATAGTATATGTTATTTTCCATAGCAGCTGGGTTATTATACTCAGACATGCTTCCATTTTCATTGATAGCTGTTTTTTGTTCAAGCATGTCCTTAACACGTCTAAGTGTTAATTGAGCTTGCTCTTTAGGCATATCACCAACTTCAACAGCGACTTTTCTAAGGATACTTGAACGGGTTAATCTATTTAGGATCGCTGCGCCTTCAAGTAATGATTTTTCTCTCCAAATCTTATATGAATCATATAATAGTGATTTACCGCGTCTGACAGAATAATTTAACCCATTGCTGTCTGAATTATAATCGGCATCAGACGTAAAGATTTTAACTGTTTCTGGGAATCTTGTGAAGTTATCTTCAAGGCAAGCATGAACGAAGTCATCAGCTTGATAAACGATAACGTCTTGTGATTTTAATTTATAATTGAAGATATTTGTTTGTTGTCCACCCATGAACGCCTCTGAGAAATCAAATGCAGTATTTTCGGCATTTGGAACTTCAATATAGCCATAGGTTTTTCCATATTTAGTTAACTCAAACATTGTGCTTGGGTCAGGAACCATTTCAACATAATAGCTGTATGGGTCATTGGCTGCATGCATATTTAATTTAACTGTTTCATTTAGTCTTCTGCCTGTATCAGCTTTATTAATATTATCTTGCTTGAATAATCTGTCATCGTAGTCAGATTCTCTGTAGAGTCTTAGATAAACATCGCCATATTTTAATAAGCAGTAGGTCCAGCCAAAGATGTTTTTGTCAACGTTCATGACATTAAGTAAATAGTTAATAAACTTGCTTATGTCAGGATTGTTTGATTCACATCAGATAATATGTCCGTTATCACCCATTTCACATACGTCTTCAGCATAAGTTCTGACAATAGACGCAACAGATGAATCTTTACACATTGTATCGATTAATTGATAAACTTGGTCTCTGGCATTTGAAATAGAAGTAAACTTTTCAATTTCGCCAGTATCTAGTCTTCCAGTTAAACCACCAACAATAATATTGTCTACTAATGTTTTTTGAGTATCAATATCTAACTTTGTAGTGGAATCAAGAACGACTGGCTTTGCTTGATTGCCAACTAATTCTGTTTTAGTAGCTTTTGGCTTTCTTGTAGTTTTAGTTTTTGTTTCAGCCATGTGTGCTCTCCTTTATACTATAATTATACCATCGATAATATCTTGGTAATCTTGTTGAGTTACGTTATGTGCTGCAACTCCGAATCCATTGTCTTCGTCGTCTTTTCCAGCATTAGCGTAAGCTCTTGTTAATTCTTGTTCGAAGTCAGTAATCATTTGTCTTCGTTTATAATTTTCGGAATAAGTTGTATTTACTTCTAACGCAGCATCTAAGCTTTCCCCATAATCATATGCAAATTGGTCTGCATACTGACTTGCTAGATATAATGCGCCACATACCGCGTCAGCCTGGTCTTTTGAGTTTATGCCATCGGCAGTATGGTCTATTTTACCGTTTGACATTCTTTCAAGGCCAATCAATTCATCTGTTAATTGGTCACATTTTCTATAAATCTCTATATGTCTTTCGTAAATCGTTGATTTTAGATAGGCATATGGAAGACAGACTCTTGTTTTTAGGTCAACTCTATCAACAGATAAGAATTGAGTTTTGAATCCATGACCGCCTAGCTCTTGGACAATAGATTTATCAAAGGTATCGGATGAAACGCCTTTAATTGCAAATCCACGGTCTCGTAGCCAGTAGATGAATGTTTTTGTTTTTTCAAAGCTAATTTGATAGCCTTTTGGAGCTTTTATTGATACTGAGAATGCAAGTTTGAATTGCAGTTCTTTTGAAGCATCTTCATCTCCTTGTGTAGGACGTTTTCCAGTAATCCATACACCAGCAATACCAGTTTTGTCACCCGTCGTTGATAAGTCAAGATGAATGAACATCGGTTTTGACATATCATTTGGGCTTATTTGTGACAAATCGAAGAAGTTGGCATATTGTAATTTATCTTCTGGATTATTGCCTACCTCAATGACATCCTTCGTAAATGGGTTTTTGTAAGTATCAACTTTTGCTTGATTTAATCTTACGCCAGATATATACTTCGTCATGCTGGATGATGAGATACCGGCAATATCCATTAAGGATTGATCTAAGTTGGTTTCAAAGTCCTCTCTGAATCCAGGTGGTACTCTAATTAAAGTATAGCCTTTTTCTCTATATTTATCAGCTTCTGATTCAGGAAAATCAACTGGTAATAGCTCATGTGCCAATACCTTGTTTCCTACTGCTACATAGAAACTTCCTGGGTCATTTGGAGAACCTTTATCGTTTCTGACTACCCATTGTGGCTCATCGACAATTAATGTAGTCTTTGATTCGTTTTGTTTTTTAGTATTTATATAACTGTCTAAGAATGATTGTTCTGTATCTTTTGATGAGATAATGATGTTCAATGTTGGCAAGTATGTTCCCTTCATGAAACGGGATTTCATACGAGCATCGATTTGAGCAATCATTTTCTTTTGCTTTTCTTTTTTCTTCTCTACGTCGGAACCGATTCCGAAGTTAACTTCATCGGTAAGGTTTGAGAACAACGCACGACCAACGACGTGACGGTTATTAGAACCGAAGATAAGCTCAATGCCTTTTGGAGGCTGTCATGTTGGATTTGTTCTACTAGCATTCATATTACCATGTGTCATGAACCATGGGGATGCTTGTATATGTTGCTGCATTTTATCCCAGCCAACACCTTGGGCGGCATCTAATGTGATGTTTAACATCGAGAATGATATCTTATCGTTAGGCATCATTCCATAATAAGCATATGGGTCTTTTAGACAGAGCATTCTGTATAAGAGGTAAGACATTGCAAGTACAGCGACTTCTGTTTTACCAAGACCGATAGCGCCTGTCAATATCAACGTATTGTATGCAGTCGTTAGGTTGTCTGGGAATAATTTATGTAATGTTTCGCGTCAATATGGGAAGAGTGTGCATTTACGCTCACCAGAATATTCATCGGCCATTCAGATGCTTTTTCCGAAATAATCATCATCATCTAAGAATGTGTCGATGTCTACAGGTATTTCCTCAAAGTCAGAATACTTTAAGTCATCTAGGGTATCTGATTGTCCGGTTTCGGACAATTCTTGTAATACCTTAAGAGCGTATGCTTTTTCTTCTGGGGATAATTTATTAAACGCTTCTATGTTAATTTTATTTGTATCCATAGGCTATTTATAAAATACTCCTTTTATATTATACAATAAATAATAATATTATTTATTTTCGTCAGTTTCATCTGAATTTACTTCAGAACTGACCTCTTTTTTGGTTTTTCCACCTGTTCCTGTAACAGGGTTCTTATTTGTGCCTGGTCTATATTTACCACGGTTTCTTCCATATTCATTAATAGCATCAATCATGCCTTTGCTTGAATCTAAGAATTCATCAGTACCAAGTAAGCCATTTTCTACTGCCTCATCAGCAGGAACGCCATATAATTTAGGGAAGATGATTTTTAAGAATGGTTTTTGTAAGTGCTCTTCAGCATAATGAACATAATTGTTAATTACACTTGCAACCTTCATCATCCAATCGCCATTCGCAAGAACTAGCAGAATGTGCTTGCAGCCACGGCCTTTGTCGTCATGTGGATTTTTAATGCCCCTTCCAGGACCTGGATCACTTGCTGTATCGTCGGTAGAAACGTTGTTTATGATATTTCAGTGTGCATAGTTATAAAGATGGTCTGGGCAGGTGCATTTAACATAAACATCTGAGGTATTGAATACTTTTGTTAATGCTTGAATGACTGTTCTGAATTCGAATTTGTTATTATTGCTTTTAATATTCTTAGCAATTTCAGCAACAACACCCTCAATTTTTATAGTTACTGTATAACTATTTGTCTCGCCTGTTACTGGAATACTAACTTGAAGGATATCCTTTTTAAAGAAGTCATTCATGTCAATTGTATTATAACTTTTAACTTGATTGGCTACTTTAGAATATTTCTTTCTTTCGAATCTGTTTTTGCCGCGTGACTGGTCTTTATAGGCACCAGCACTTCTTGATTTACTGATTAGCGCAGAACGAGTATCTTCATACATAAAAGCATCAAAATCTCGTAGTACTCTAATATTTTCTTTTACTTGATCTGACATACTCAACCTCGCTTATCGTATAATTTAGCAAATATTTTTAATAAAAATAAAAAGCAGGAAGTTAATCCTGCTTATTTTCGTATTATTTTATTCTTTTATTTTGCCTTCGATAGTATAGTATCTTGTTGGAAGCGCTCCTGGATATACATGAGAGAAATCCCATTTTCCAGCAGCACCACGTCTTACATATTCTACGAAATCTAAGTATCTTAGTTTTGCCAAGATTGGCTCAACGTCTTGTTCTTTAACGTTATGAATAAAGAAGTAGCCATTTGATTGTAAGATAACTTGTGTATGTGCTTCTCTTGAAAGAATTTGTGCATAGTCATATCTTTGACGCTCTTCAAGTCTTTCTTGCATAGCTTCTAATGAAAGCTTTTTGGCTGTGACCTCATTCTTTAAATCTTTTAATTCATCAAGAAGTCCAGCATTGCGGATTTCTTTAAATGTAAGATTTTCAGTGCCATATTCACCGGTTGTCAATAAGCCGATTTTACGAAGTTCATAAATTCTTTCTACATAGCCAATAATAGCATCATGAGCGGCTTCGCCTTCTAAGACGCCAGTTTTAATATCAGAGATGATCTGTCCAGCTTCTGCTTTCCATTTATCAACGCTTGTCTCAAGAGCAGTCTTGTTATATTCTGGAATTGTGTTAATATCTGGAACTTTAACCCAGTCATTATTTTTTACTGAATAAATACCATTGCTTACAGTTGGAACATCGCCAGCTTCAACAAATAATTCAACTGGAATTCCATAGAAATTAATATCAAATTTCTTATTAAATAGACTTCTATAAGCACTATATAACAATGGATATAAGTTGTGTGGACAATCTAATGAAGAGGTATCAGCAATAATATGAATATCTAAGTCACTATCTTTTGTATAGTTATAACTTACGTTAGAACCGATTAAGACAATATCTTTGATAATAATTCTAATACCGTCTTCTTCAAGGTCTTCTGTAAATTTATCTACAATTTCTAATATTTTTTCGCGAACTTCATCCTTTAAATGAGCACCATCGAATAATTTAGGATTTAATGTATCATGTTTTTCAACAGTTTCCATTAAGCCTTCCTCATCAACTTCTTCATTAAGGTCTTCTGTTAAGCCTTTAACAGAAGCCATAATAGCGGCCATAATACTAGAATCTTTCATCAAGGTTCCAGCAACTCTTTGAATTTCAGAAATAGGCCAGCTAAATCTTGTTTTAAGCTCTTCAACGATGGCATTGGCAACATTGTTAGCACGCATAGCAACTGCTAATAACATTAAAATAACTAATGCTTGTTGAGTGCTTGGTTTATACTTTGCATACTCTAAAACTGCTTCTGGTTTATTTCTATTATTATTTACTTGAACTGCTTCATCTCTATTAAATTTTGATGGATTTGCTCGAAGCATACTAATAATAGTGTCATAGTCACCTGTCGAAGAAGTATTAGTAGATGTTGTATTTGTTGATTGCGTTGATTGTGGCGTTGGTTGTGAAGTTGATTGAGTAGTTGGATTAGCTACTTTTTTATATTTAGCAATAATAGTAGGGCCGATTGTTGTCCCATTATTATGGTCACGTCTTGCAAGCTCATCTTCTATTTTTTGTCTAGCGATATCTAAGTTTTTATCGCAGCAGATTTTATAATAAGCCTCTAATTTATCATAACCGCATGCCTTGACGTTTTCTTTTCTTGTGCCAGCGTTAAACTCACGCATATTTTCTTCTGCTACTTGCCACTGTCTGTAGCTCCAAGAAGGTAACGTTTCTACAATTTCCATTATTTTACACCTCCCTGATTATTTAATGTTTTTATTAAAGTTAGCAAGTCTTGCTGGAAGCACAAATTTAATATTGCAAGCATCGCAGCAAACACCGTCATCATGGCTCTTTACAGGCTCTGGGTTATTTCCATAACCAACAAATTCATCGCCACAAATGCAGCAGACATGTGTCTCAGCTTCTTCATGAAGCTCTTCAGTAAAGACATCAAATGGGTCGTCTTGTTCAGCTGATTCATTTAATTCTTCAGCTAAAGGAGCTTGATCTGCAGGCTTTTCATCAAAAATATCCCAGAATTCAAGAATAGATTTCCCAAGACCTTCTTCAATACCTGGACCGGTAACGTCTGTAATTCTGTCATCATATTCATCAATAAATGCAGCGCCAGATACATTATCGACATCGCCTGGGAATTTTTTACGTTCCTCTTCATGCTTAATGTATAAGTCATAATCCATAACTTTAACATGGTTTTTATCATATAAGATACCATCATCATAATAATAGATGATATCTTTGTTTGTTAGCTTATGAACATCTCTGTTATCACCTAAGCTTTTTAAAGAATAGACGCAACAGTTTTCATCACCGACTGAAATCAAGCCCCTAATGACTTCTGATTTATTAGCGCAGAAGATTCCTTGTGGTCTAATGTAATAACGTCTTGTCTCACGCTTAGCTTCATCTAACTCAACGTCTTCCAATAAACTTGGGTTTAATGGAGTGCCAAGGGTTTCATAAGGAGTTGATAGGTAATAAACTTGATTAGTATATAAAGCTCTTACTTGTGGCTTAAAAACTTTTTGATCAGCAACATTAGTTGCAGTTGGTTCCCAAAGTTTTTGAGCATCAAGAGCATCTTTTCCAGTCGTTGCATTATCAACAGCTAAGGTATTTGCGACCTTTGCTTTTAGCTTGTCAATATTCCAACGGTTTGAACCAACTAATTTGCCTGATTGAAGAGCGCTTTCAACGTATGCAACTACTGTTTTTTCAAATAGAGCACGTGAAACTTTTGTATAACCCTTTCCATCATGAATATCAATATAATAGCAAACTTTTGGCTTTTTGCCTGGAGCTGGATAGTATAGAATACTATCGTAATCTACTTTGTCAATTTGTTTTTGAACAACTGTTTTATTAATTTGACCGTAAGCTTTTGGATCTTGGTGGTCAATTCTCTTAACAAATTTATTTTCAATATCTTCTGGATTGCTGATTTGTGCTCGTGCGGTATCAAGTCTTGTGTCTCTGTCTGAGTCATAGTCATTTCTTGTCTCGTCTCTGACTTGACGATAATCCATGCCTGTATAGCCAATAAATTCAGTGCATTTTACAACATTGAATAAATCCCAAAGCTCTTTGTAGAAATATACAGGAGTGATATAGCCAATAATAAATTCTTCTGCTGGGCTTAACTTTGTAAGGGCTTCGCTAACTTGTTCTCTTGACAAAACATGGACGCCATCAGGTAAATCAATATAAGCATTTGCCTCGGCAACGCCATTTTTTACAAGCTTAGGAATTAAGATTCTTTCTTCGTCAAGAATAGCGCCTTCCATTAAGTTGAGGTCTTCTTCTAAAGATTCTCCCATACCTCCTGAGGCTCCTCCATCGCCTGCTCCAGCCTCACTAGCGCTTGCGCCAGCTTCTCCGCTAGTAGCAGCTCCATCACTGGCCCCAGAAGCTTCTCCACCACCTAAATCTTGGGCAGCTGCTTCTGCAGCATGTGCAGCAGCTTTTGCTTCTTCTGTGCTTGGGTTACTATTGTCATTTCCAGGAAAATCTGTTCCCATGTGTTTGTTAAATTGACTAATATTATAACCGATATCACCGGTTGTAATAGTAGCAGAGTCATATGGCTTTTTCTTCTTTTTCTTGGCTTCTTCTAAATTTTCATCAAAGCTATCAAGAATAGCATCAAGCTCATCAGCTTTTGCCATGATTTCTTCAAAACTAATTTTGCCCATGTATATCTCTCCTTATTTATATAAAAATATAAAATAATAAAATTTTCTAGTAATGGATAACCAGCATGGTGAAAGGATAAGTCCATGCTGATTATCATATAATTTAGCAAATATAAAAAGACAAATTGTTTTCCAATTTGCCTTTTTGCTTATTTTTAGTTAATTATTTATCTTCTGGGTATATATCGGCATCAGTTAATGCTTCACCAGTTGGCTCATCGAAGTCACAGAAGTATTCAAAGTCTTCTTTAATTTCGTCTTTTGGATCATTTTTTTCTTCAGCTTCTGCATCATGAAATTCTTGAGCTAAAGCATCAAATTCATCTTCTGTTACTTCTGTTTCAATTTTTGGAGCTTCTGGATTTTCTAATTGACCTTTTTCAGCAATGGTGATCATGTCATCTTCACCATGAATGTCAATCTTATCTTTTAAGACATCTAAAACTTCTTCAGCTTCGATTTTTTCATCATCTTCAGTTTCTTCTTCGGATTCTTTTAATGATAAGTCTTCTTTTAAGCTTTCTTCCTTAGCTTCATCTGGAAAATCCAAATAATCTTTGTTTTGCATATGGAGTTCTAATTGTCCAACGCAAATAAGATAAGCATCAACTAAATTTTGAAGTAGTTCTTCAACTTTTTTAGTTCCTGAGAATTCTTCCTTGATAGCAGCAATTTCTTGCTTTAACATTCCAATATTTTCCCAGCCTCTGCTAACAAAGTCTGTTAAGAATGATAATGGGAGTTGTTCTTTGGATTCTTTTAATGTTACTTTCATCTTTTAGTATCTCCTTAATATAATTTATATTGGAAGTTTCCAGCATCACCGATGAGCTCTTTAGTGCATCTTGGGCTAGTTGAATATTTCCAAATCCACCATACACAACCATCAATATGGAGTTGTGTTTGTGGACTACTTTGATCTGCTAAGTCATCATCTGACATAATGACAACGTTATCAGCACCAATTTCTTTAATTTTACTCATTACTCTTGGCCAAGCATGTGTGCCACCTTCACGTCTTGCTTGTTCTGGTAATTCATAAACGCCATTAGCGAAGAAATAATATTGAACTTCTTTGATATCGCCTTTTCTGACTAATTCATCAAGGATAGACATTGATTCTTTACCCTTTTGAATGTCTTCTTCATTCCATGACCCTGATTGGTCAACGAATACGGCAATAAGCGGCGCATCTTTCTTTTCAATGGTTTTACGGCGAGTGCCTTTAACAACCATTGGTGAACCAGCTGCAGCATGTCTCTTATTTGGAACGCTAAATGTTTTAACCGTTTCTTTTCTTCTAGCAACTTGAGAATCGATACAAAGCTTAATATCAGCTTTGAAGTCACCCATTGTATAATAAGAACCGACATTTAATTGTCCTAAGCCATATTTTTTAACAAGTGTTGGGTCATTACGTTTATCAGCTGTAATTTCTTGTTGTATTTGTTGGCTTATAACCGGATTATTGATGATATCTTTTACTTTTTTGATTCTTTCAGGTCTATCTGGTGTTTCATGAACTGTAACAAGGTCCTTACTCAAATCTATTAATTCGTTTTCTTTTTCGTGAATATCATCCCAGTCAACTGCATTGACATCTGCATTTGAGCTACTGGCAATCTTTTCTAATTCTTCGGTCAATTCTTTAATTCTTTGAATTTTGGCTGGGTCTGCGTCTGCAGGAGCTTTGCTTAAGGCTTTTCTACCAAGTTGAGCAACACGAGAAGCTTCTGTTTTCTTTTGGCGTGCAGCTTCGGCTTTTTCTTTATCATTTAATTCTCTGTGAACTTTGGAGTAGTCAACACCATCGTCTTCTTCTCCTTCGTCTTCGCCTTCACCTGCGCCAGCACCAGTTCCAGAACCTTTACCTTGTTCTTCGCCTTCGCCTTCTTTTTCGCCATTGCCAGAGCCAGAACCTTCGCCTTCTTTGTCGCCTTCTTCTCCGCCTTTTCCTGATTCATCGCCTTCTTGATCGCCGGCGCCTTTACCGTCTCCATCTTTCTCGTCGTCGTTACCGCCACCGATATCGCCGGAACCATCATCGTCACCAGTTTCTTCTCCACCACCGGATTGAGAACCACTTTCAGAACCCTTTGAACCATTCTGGCCATTTTGGTTTCCTTGCTGACCTTGTTGTCCACTTTGACCATTTTGGCCTTCTTGGCCATCTTTACCATCTTTGCCTTCCTGACCGTCTTGGCCTTCCTGGCCTTCTTGACCGTCGGAGCCTTCTTGACCACTTTGACCATTTGAACCTTGCTGTCCCTGTTGACCTTGCTGTCCTTGTTGTCCTTGTTGGCCATCTTGACTTTGTTGGCTATCTTGCCCTTCTTGACCTTCTTCGCCTTGGGTATCCTCTGAGTCTTCTTGATTATCAGGACTACTTTGTCCACCACCCTGTCCTTGTGAACCTTTCATTCCAGATTCACTTTGGTCTTGCTGGTCTTGTTTTTGATTTTTACGTCTATGTACTTTTGCCTGATTTAATACGCCATCTGGGTCTTCAATATCTGTCTTAGGCATTTTACCGGCTTTACCGGCAGGTGTCTCTAAATCAGGGTCAACCTCAATTTCTGTATCTTGAGGAATGCCTGCACCGCCTTGTTGAGATAAGAAGATATCCATTAAGGCATCAATAGCACCTTGTCTAGCATCAGGGGGCATCGCTTTAATTTCTTCTACAGCTTTTTTAATTTCGTCTTTTGTCATTATTATGCTCCTCCAACGCCAGCTAAGATTTCCATAACATCTTCTAATGGCACAGAATCATCGTCATATTTATTAACTGTGTCATTATATGCCTTTACATACTCTGGAGAGTGTGATTTCTTTTTGATTTTAATTTTAGGTAACTGATATTCTGGAATTTTACTTAGTTTTTTGATTACATCCATTGCTAGGCCTTTTTCTTCAGGCGAATATAATACTATATCACCACCGAATAGCTCTACTTTTTCTAATGGAGCTGAGGCAGCAATCTTGTCAATCATGTCTTGTGTTTCTTGTTCAGAAACAGTAGTTTTTTCATATTTCTCTAGCAATTGTAATACGATTTCTTGGTAATACTTATGCCATTCTTTAAATTGTGGGCTTTTTGTTAATCCTCTTATAGTGCCTGGAATCGTAGTTGTTGCTTGTTTGTCTCTATATAATGTTGCAAGTTTATAAGCAGTCATTGTAGAATGATCGACAACAGTTGTTTCTAATCCCCAGGCATCATTAGCAAGGATTAATTTATTAATTTTTGTAATTTCGTTTTCGACAGCATTATACATTTCTTCTACTGTCATGTTTTCCCAGCCTTTACCTTGGTTATCTAGTTCGGTAACTAAACCAGGAATTTCTCTTAAGCTGTGTTTTAAGGCTTTAACTAATTTTTTATCAGCAGCGCTATAGGCTTGATTTGAAATATCCCAGTCTTCAACAGCGTTAAGTAAATCATGAAGTGATGCACTAACACTTAAATGTTGTGCAGCTTCATCACCATATTTTTGTTCTAATACATGCATCATTCTAATTTGATGCATTAAAAGAGCATGGCACAATTCGTGTCTAATTAAGACATTTAATTGCTCAAATACTTGCTCTTCTGTAAGTCTGACTTTTAAGAAACCTTCACTAATGAATATTACCGCTTCATCAAAAGAGATAGCAGCAGTAAATTCTTGGTCGACATCTAATGGAACGATATTTACATCAAAGTCCTCTAAACGTTTTGCAAACTTGGCATGACGATGGCCATTGCCATCGTCACGCAAATTATCAATTAAAAGTTCTTTTAGTCTTTCTTCGTCTGGGAGCATTATGGCACGTTTTTCAATCCTTGCCTCTAATAGTCTATTTAACATTTTAGACATATTAATTTGCCTCCCTTTAATTATATTTTAGGTCCGCCACCAAGATTTCCGAAGAAATCAGTCATTCTATCCTCAACCTCGCTAGCTGTTTCTGTAGCGTTATTTCCAGCAGTTCCAAGGTCATTAGAAGCGCCACCAAATAAGTGTCCTGAATCCTCTTGGTCATCAGAACCAGCTTCACCAGGTTTCTTTACTGGAATGCCGTTGCCATTTAATTCTTTACTACCTAAATCGATATCTAACATTTGTTCTTCAGCTTCGACTAATGCTTTGAAATCGCCCGCAGGACGATAAGCATTTAAAGCGCTCTTTAGCATTGTAAATGTAGAATCTAATAAGTTTGCGGACTTGAAGTCAGCAATAAGATGCTTGATGAATTGGCTTACAGTTGCATTTGGTGAAGAAACGAATAATTCACCAGCATCAAAGATAGCATCTGTAAATGTAGCTTGGTTGAATAATGTTTTATCGTCTCTTAATGTAAGAGTTGCTTCTGCATTACCATCAAATTTGAAGCCTGGGTAATTTAATACATGGGTAGCGACGCTCTTACCATAAATAAATTGTTTTAATACACCCCAATAAAATTCTGGGTCATGATTTGGATCTGCATAAAGTTTTGCGCATTGTTTAAGGTTTGTATCATAGCTGAAATCTACGAATGCTTGTGCACTTTCAGCAGTTGAGTTGAATTCAACAACAACGTTATATCTACGTTTTTCAGCATCGCCTAATTTATCAACGCCATCGTCTCTTGAATCGTATGGGTTGATAGCAGCAACTGCAAATAATAGATTTGGGAAATAACGGACGCCGCCTTTTTCACCAGCAGCTAAGACTGATTTTTCAGCGACTAATTTTAATAAAGAACCACGAATACCGGCATCTTTTTGTCTGTTTAACTCATCTAAGAATAAGACGCTGCCATTTGGGTCGTCTAATCCGTCTAAGGCATGAGAAGCGGCTTTAGAAATCATTGTTTTCTTGCCATCTTCAGATTTCTCAAAGAATGGAGCACCGTTTAAAGTAACTTCAAGTTCTGAGTCTCTGACGTCGATCTGGTAACAGGTTAATCCCTTAGCTTCACATCAGCCTTTAACGGATGTGGTTTTTGAGGAACCAGGAAGACCAACGATTAATACATTTTTACTTGTTCCAAAAGTATTGAAGCCGCCTTGTACAAGTCTCTTTCTGTGATTTGTAACTCTAAGAACATAATCTAATGCGTCAGTGATAGCATTGTGTGCATATTCTTTAGCTTCAGCTGTGGCAGGATTACCATTTGAGTCTAATGGAAGGTCAACAGAAGTAGTTCTGACTCCACCTTCTTCACTTGTGGTAACAGTAACATCACCGCTTGGTGAAGTTTCGACTTTTTCATCTTCTTCAGTTAAAGCTTTATTTTCTTTAATTAATTCTTCATTAATAGCTTTATTTTTATTAATTTTCATTTTTAATCTCTCCTTGGTTCAGTCTATTTATGTAAATCATATTTTACATAATCGTTGAAGAATCCTTGCATGTCTTCAAAAGCTTTTTTCTTCTTAGCTTTATAAGCTTCAAATTCTTCTGTAGTCATTTCACTGATTAATTTGCTTTCAGGAAGCACTTCTTCAACTTCAAGCTCTTCATCAAGGTCAATGTCTTCATTAAGTTTATTTGCTCTGATGTAGCATTTGCCACATTCAGTATTTACCATAAAATATCCATTTGGCTGTAAGTTTCCTTTACCGACATGTAAGCCTGAGAACTTACCGCTATCATAGACAATTCCTTGGTCATTTGGCAATTGTCTTGGTTTTAAATTATGAAGTTCAGCGTATCTCTTTTTAAACTCATCTGCTTCTTCGCGTGTATTGAAATAGCAAGCGCAATCAGTATAGCCATTACCACTGCCTTCTAAGACTTTGTTAACATTGTTTCCAGCATCACCTTTTTTTCCAAGTGGGTCAACGAATAAATAAGGAACATTAACGCCTTTCTTATCATACTCAACGTCAAACATTTTTCCCCATTCGCCTTTTGGATTAATTTTTTCATGCGGATTACCAACTAAACCTCTTGCATTGCCAGATTGTGGGCCAGAGGCTTTATAGTCATTTGTTGGCCCTGTTGAGCCACTAGCTGATTTAGGTCTTGTTCCACCAGCAGTAGTGGTTACTCTAACTCCACCACCAATTTGTGATACGAAGCATTGATATCTCCATAATTGAGCACCAAGTTTAGTATCTTTAAATAATTTAATTTCTTCGTTACTTCTTGATTTGTCGTTCCAAACGATATTCATTGCTTTACAGAAAACAGCGATATATTCTGCAGCTGTAGAAGCACTAATACGTTTGCAGTCGGCTTTATCGTTGCTGTTAGAGTTGATATCTGGATTAAAATAATACTTTGAAATAATATCTAAAGCATGATCTACTTTTTGATGAATATCAAAGTTTCTTGTAGTAATTTCTTCACAGATATCCTTAGCAGCTTGTTCACCTTCAGCTGAGCCAAACTCATACATTTGTCCATAATTATGTGGACGAACGATAGAGGCAGCTTTTAATTTTCCACCCCAAACTAAGACATCGTGCATCCAAGCTTGAATTTCAGGTGTTAATGATAGTAATTGTCCTGCCATTAGATAATCTCCTTTAAAATTTTTCTTGATTGTCAATTAATTTAGCAATTAAATTGATAATAAAAAACCACTTAGCGGGGTTCTAGTGGTTTTTTGAATTATTCTAAATTCACTATTCCATTACATTTTGGATAATTACTGCAACCATAGAATAGTTTACCAAAACGGCTTCTTCGAACAACCATTGGGGCTCCGCATTTTGGACAGATTTTTGTTTCTTCTGTTCCAATTGCGGTTTCTTGATTTGAAGCAATAGCTTTTTCTAATGATTGATAGAATCCATTTAAGAAGTCTAACTCTTCCATTTCGCCATTGGCAATCATATCCAAGTCGATTTCCATGTTTCTTGTATAATCATAATTAATTATGTTTGGAAAAGCTCTATCTAAGAAACTTGCTAATTGTTTACCTTTTTCGGTTGGTACAATATCCTTGCCGTCAAGCTCACAATAGCCTCTTGTTGGACTTAATACAGTTTCAACAATTGTAGCATATGTCGAAGGACGCCCAATTTCGCGCTTTTGAAGCTCTTTAATCAACGTTCCTTCTTTATAGCGAGGTTTTGGCTGGGTTTGCTTTTCTTGTAAGTCTAGGACAGCATGTTGTAATACTTCTTCTTTATCAAAAGTTTCAGTAATTGTTGCTGCATCTGCATCATCATAACCATAGACTTGCTTAAAGCCTGGGCTGATAACTTCGTTTGATTTCATGATAAACTTATGTTTACCATTGTAGATGTCATAAGTCGTCTCTGAAATTATAGCATTTGGCATTGCCGCCGCGACAGTTCTTTTCCAGATAAGTTCATATACTTTTAATAATAATGGATTTGGAAGATGCGCTGCAAGTTTAGCTGGCGTCATGTTGACTGAAACGGCTCTTAAAGCCTCATGGCCTTCTTGGTCTGAATCAGATTTTTTACCAACTCTTGGAGTTGTAAATGTTCCTGTTCCATAAACGCCATCGATATAAGATTTTAGTTCTGGCAAGAAGTCAGGAGCTAAATCTGTAGAGTCAGTTCTCATGTAAGTAATTAAACCAACATGCTCTCCATTTATTTGAATACCTTCAAATAGCTTTTGAGCGCAGCTCATTGCATCTTTAACCTTTAAGCCGATCTTATTTGCTGCTTCTTGCTGGAAAGTAGCGGTGCAGAATGGTGGTTGTGGGCTTTGATATTTTTCTTTTCTCTCAATATCCTTAACAACAAAATCGCCAGTGCATTGACTGACTACCAAATTAGCATCTTCTCTTGTCTTTAAGTGCTCGATTGGATTGGCATCTGTGCCAACATATTTAGCTCTAAAATCAATGCTGTGTTTTAAAAAGTCTAGATATATATCAAAATATCTTTCAGGAATAAAGTTTTCAATTTCTTTTTCGCGGTCAACAATAAGCTTTAAACCAATTGATTGACATCTACCTACAGATTTTGCGCCAACATAAGTTTTTGCGATTGGGCTCAAAGAGAATCCAATCATTTTATCAACAACTTGTCTAGCTTCTGCGGCGTTTACCAAAGCTTTATCCATTTTTCTTGGATTATTTAAAGCTTGCTCGATAGCACTTTTTGAAATGCTATGGTAAGAAATTCTATAGTATTGATCATTCTTTAATTTAAGAATGTCTTTAATATGATTTCCTAAGTTTTCTCCCTCACGGTCAGGGTCAGAGGCAATTAAAACTAAGTCTGCTCATTTTGCAGCTTGCTTGATGTCTTCTACTACTTTATGCTTGTCTTCGGAAACCATGTAGGTAACTTTAAAATTATTGTCTGGATAAATACCAGTATTTTTATAGCTACCCTTTACGTTTTTAATTTCTGTCGTGTGACCAACTGTTGCAAGAACTTTAACATTTTTATAGCCAAGACCTTTGACTATTTGACCAACGCTTTTTACCTTAGTAGGGGATTCAACTAAAATTAATATCTTTTTTGATTTATCAATTTTTTCCATTATTTTGTCTCGGTCAATTTAGTAGTTGAGTCCTTAACTTCTTTGGTCACGTTTAGTTGGTCTTCTAGGATTTGTCTAATAAGTGCAGAAACAGTTACAGCTTTGTGAAAGGCCTCTACTCGAAGAGCTTCCCTTAATTCATCTGAGATTTCTAAGCTTATCATTTTTTTATTATCTCTCATAAACTGCTCCTCCTACATTTTAACACCTTTATATTTATAAAGCAATGCAATCAATGTATTGCCTTGTGATACAATTTTGTAAGAAAATTCTCTTGTGGTATTGTCGCTAGCGATATAGAATCCGAGAATCTTTCTTGATGGAAAATCTAATAATGTTTGATCGCCATTATCTTTTGTTCTAACAACACCCAAGATAACTTTGTCAAAACCCCTAATATATTCGTCTTGCATTATCTTTTCCCCTTATTTCCTTTATATCTACGGCTCTTGTTTGCCATTTTAATCATATTAACACGATTTTGTGCTTTTCTTTGTTGGAGCTCAATTTGCATGCTAATTCTCAATGATTTTTGTGCCGATTTTTCTGCTTCAACTCTTTGTTTTGCTTCTTGTTCTGTTTCAGAAATCTTAATACGCCCGTTGATTACGTTTTCAGTAAACATTAAAGAGCTATATTCTTTTTTAGCGACTTCATCAGATTCAATGTCAGCTTGCAAAGCCTCTAATTTGGTCTTAATAAATTGTTTATAGATTTCAGTGATTTGAGCAATCTCTTCTTCATTTAAATCTGCTAATGAGCCATCTTCAGCAACATCTGAAACAAGACCAAGTTCTGATGGTGGAATACCATCTAATAACTGTGTTTGCTGGTCGAATAGTCTGGCAGCAGGACCGAGAAGTTTGTTATCTTCATATTTGAATTCATCAGTGTAATAAACGACTGTGACTTCATCTGGTCTGCTGATTAAGATTTCTTTACCAGGCATGCTTGCACATGTTTCTGGGGCAATTGTTCCGCCAACCTTTTTGGTTACGATTGGATTAATAAACGTTTTGATTACATCATTGAATTTCAAGCAGAAGATTCTTTTGTCAATTCCAATTTGAGGAGCTGATAAAGCAAGTATGCTTTCATCACTTGCCATGACTTCTTTGATTTCTTTAATGATGTTTTCTCCTTCCTCTTTTTCAATACCCTTATCGGTAATGAATTCAAGAGGTTTTGCAGGAGTAAGTGTATCTAAATCAGTGATTATTTGTCTCATTAAAATCTCCTATATGTATAAGTATACCTACTATATTATACAGTTTTTTTATTAATTTAATAATTTATTAATTTAATAAATTTAGCAAAAAAGAAAGAGCACTTTTTGGTGCCCTTGTTTTTACTTATCTTTTTTTGTGAGCTTTTTAAGCTCTGCTCGCAAATGATCAATGGCACTTTTATTTTCATCAAATACCGCTTGTTCATCGGCTTTCATGTCAGATAATGCTTTTGTTACTTTGTTATTTGCTCTTCTATATTTTTCTTTTTTAGAGTCTCTTCGAGGCATCTCTAAAAGATATGCAACATAAAGTAATCTTTGATAGTTTTGTTCTACCACATATACATCATCTTTTGCAGTTTGTAGTTGCTCTTCAGTAATATGTCCTTTCTGAAAAGCTTCATTAAAATCTGCTAAATCTGCTTTCATTTCAAGGTATTGCCCTTGAATTTTAACTAAATATTTCTTAAAATCTGCAACTGCCATATTACATATTATTGAAAGTTTCTTGTAATGATGGGAAGGCTTCAAAAGCCTCCAAATCAGTGATTACCTCTGCTTTCGATATTCCTTTCATTCCATCGTTGATAAATAAGTTTATCTCACGAATAATCGTTGATTCTTTGTATGCAATATTCTTATAAGTGCATTCAAAGCTATTTTGCATAACATTCAAGTCTGGCACTATCGGACCAAACTTTGCAATAGACGTTCTACCGGCAATTGTTTTTGTTACTAAATAATATTCACCGTATAATTGGATTCGACCTTCGCGATATACCCCCTCACATTTAATTGCACAGTTCCCTATATCGTCTATTTGGAGCGAGTCTGTGAATGTCTTTACTCCATTATAGTCGATTATCATTATTTTTCTCCAATTTTCACATAGTAACTATCTTTGTCAAAGTCAGCTACTAGGAAGATATTATAAGTAATATCTTCATCATCAATCTCAAAATAATTTGTTACTTTTACTGTTGATTTATTTGTGTTTGTTCCGAAATTAGGGAATTCCGTATTAATCGCGTTTTTATTTAGTTTTGTATACATTCTAGCATAATCATCACTATCTTTTAATTTAATAATATAGAAATGATTGTCGTATCTGCCAGTGTCCTCGATTTCTAGTTTGCTTAATATATTTTTAACACTAGTCATCATCTTCATCATCTTCCAATTCTGTTGGGGCTGGGTTTACGGTAACGTCCTCAACTTCTGCTTCTTCTGTTTGAGCAGTAATACCATTTAATAAATCTAGTACAGCATTTTTAACACGTTCACGTGAATCTCTGTTCAATCCACCTTTTTGTCCTCCAACTTCAAGTGTATTGTTTTGCTGATTGATCTGAATCAATGGTTGTTGTTCATTTGTGCCATTAACTTGTTTTTGGCTACGCTCAATTAAATCTTGGACGATCTTCAAACCTTGCATAAGTTCTTGGTTTGAGATTTCATCAGGTCTTTGAGTAAATCTATCGACTGCTGCATCTGTCAAGACATCTAATAATTCATTAAGCTTATTAGCTCTTACCATTGTTTTCTTATTTTGATTAATATTAAATAAGTAGGTAAGGTCTTTAGTCTTTTCAGCATCTTGCTCTGTAATAATTTGATTAATAATAGCAAGAGATTCTTTATTTAACTCGTCAGTATTTACCTCAATTAATTCTAATTCGTTCTTTTTCTCTTCTTCAGTCATATTATAATACCTCGTCAACTATGGCCATTAATTTATTGGATAGTGCTTTCTCTAGTTCTAATTCAAGTGGATCGACATTTTTTGTTAAGCAATCTTTAATAGTTGTTTTTAATGCTTTACTTGGAACAAATTTACATTGCATGTCGGCTAAGCTGACACTTAATGTTCCAATACCAATATTAATGACAACATTTTGTTCACCTGATTTTTGAGCATCAGCAATAATACTGCCAATACATAAATTAGCTTTTTCAACGAAAGCATCCAAAGCCTTATTTGGAACTTTCATAAGGATGCTAATGTCATTTACGATATTTGTTTTTGTATTCATACAAATCTCCTTTATCTGTGGTCTATTCTTTTTAAGACCTTCATCGGGTCTTCGCCTCTAAGCGTCCATACACTCTTTAATATTTGCTTTGAATAAGCTTCAAATGACTTGCCAAGTTTATACTGAATGCAGTGCGCCATTATTTCTGTATTAGTATGCTTTAAAGTAAATATGTCTTTTATGAAGGAAACTCTTGTTTCAAAGCTTCTTTCCTCTTCAGGAAACTTACCATATTCATTAGTATCTGGCATTTTTCTGAATTTGGCTCCTATCAATATTATACTGACGCATGATTGGTATAATTTTTAGGTAGAGTTCTGATGCTTTATCTTTTTGTTTAGCAGTGAGCCCAGTTAGTTTAGATTGTGCATTTGCATAAGACTCGCCGTCTATATTTATATATTGATACATGAGCAATGCGCTTGATACAATAGCAAACTCTTCTTCTGTAGGAATTGTTATTGTTTTGCCAGCGAAATAAGTCAACAATCTTGTTAAGTTACTACCGTCTAATAAATAGCACATTTCGCTTAATACCGCATATTCTGGAATATCCTGCACTTTATATAAGATAAAGAGCATTAATGAATATATGTCAGATAATTGTAAAGCATTAAGATTCTCTTTAATACTAGTCGTCCTCATTATTATATGATTCTCCCATTGGATTTGATAATATTGCGTCTACCATCGTGTCATCGATATCGGCATGGTGATAGCAATCCATAATTTCTACTTTTAACTCTGTTAAGAATTCTTTTAATAATACCCTAACATAATTTGACATTGATTTTGGCAGCTTTCATAAAATAACTGTTTGCACATCTGAGTCTAGTTTCTTCTTAGCTTTTAATATTGCGATAATGTTTAATATAATCGACATCCTTAAATGTTTATATTCTATTGTATTGGCTCCGAATGGCGATTTTTCTAAAACCTTATCGACTAATGAGCTGCTTTCATTAAATAGCTCACGAATATAGGCTAAGAATTGTTCATCAACACCTTGACTTGCTCTAGCCTCAGATCTAAGCTTTTCCTGATAACTCCAAGAATCAAACTTTTTAGCAACAAATTCTTCATTAATTACTTCTCTAAACGCTTCATTTTGATATTCGATTTTCATCGGATTTAATAGAAGTTTTGTATAGTTTAGACAAGATTTAATTGGTCGAATTAATTTGCCTTTAATCGTTTTGCCTTCATTTTGCAAGTTTTTTCTAAGAGCAAAGAATATTCTATTTGCTCCATAAAAAGCATAAGGGTCATAATGTTGGAAGTCATCGAACATTCCCTTTTTAATTGCTAATGCTTTAATAAGTAACCACAGATAATTTCAAATTTTATTTTCTACTTCTGGATATTCTCCCGGATTTCTGAGTTTCTCCATATTCTCATCGATGTAGATACAAAGGTCTGTGTACTTTAAATTAGGATCTTTCTTTCATTGCATAATTCTAATAAACCTCACTTATACCATTTTCATCTTTTACCACGTGTAATTCTGAATCAATTGGCAGCTCAAGCTCTTCTGCGTGGTGTGAGATAATAAACACAGATTCAATTGTGTTCAATTCTTTTTCAATGAGCTTCATAACGGCTGCGCAGCTTTGCTTATCTAAGAAGTCTGTGATTTCATCTAAGACAAGAATATTTGAATTCATGTTTAGATAAGACATAAGCATATCTCTGATAGCAAATTGTAGAATGAGGTCTACTCTTTGTTTTTCTCCTCCGGATAAGTTATCAAACATTTTACCGCAGTAAGAAATGTCTAATGAGTTTCCGTTGAGATAGACACTAAGTTCTCTAGTTCCAAAAACAGTATTGCAGTAATCTTTGGCACGTCTATCAATATAACCAATAATATTCGATAATAGATAGCCTCTGAAATTTCTTTTTACGAGTGTGTCCATCTTTTTAACGATGGCAATATGCTCTAGGGTATCTTGTCTTGCAGCAGACATAACACTGATTGTGCTATCTAATTTAGCCAATGCCTCATTATCTGCCTCAATAGAGCTCTTAATTCCTGCAACATATTTATCCCAATTTTCTTTATCAAAGACTAATTTAGAATAAGCTGCTTTTTCAGTGCTTAGTATCTCAAAGCACTTAGTAGACTCTTCTCTTAATTTATTTATCGCCTTTTTATTGTTTAGTATTGTTTGTCTTAAAGTATTGATTGTATCGTCGAAAGCTGCGTTGATATTTTTAATATATTCTTTATGCTTATCAGCAGCTTCATTTAATCTTCTTGTCACATCAACCATTTGACGGTTGCTTTCAGTAAGCTCTTGTTCTTGCTGAGATGTGTCAGGTTTTACAACGCCTTGTATCTTTTGTCCACAGGTTGGACAGATGTCAGTAATAGCTTTTAAGCGTTTTATTTCATAGGTTAGGCTTGTAATTCGTCCGCCTAATCTTGCTTTTTCATGTGTAAGCTCAGAAGTAGAGTTTCCGTAAGCCGTAAGCTCTTCAGTGCTTACTTTTAGTTTTTCATCACTTTGTTTTGTTAGCTTGGTATTGGCTGCTTCATTCTCTTGTTCAAGTCGTTTGATTTCAGCCGTTTGCTCATCGTATTGTTTTTGGAGCTTTGCAACTCTTTCAGATGATTCTTTAATTTCTTTATCGAAGTCTGGTTGAACTAACTTGCTTATCTCTTCATCGAGCTTATCATGGTGCTTTTTGGTTGTATCATACTGCGTTCTATGAACCAATAAACTATCTTCATAATTTCTGAGATTTAAATTAAGATCTGCTTGACGATTTATGATTCTGTTTTTTAAATCTTCAATCATAAAGTCAGATTTTGTAAGCTTTTCTAATAATTCTTTTCTTCCAGATGGACTGAATGAAGAGAATTTATTAGGCATGCCTTGACCGATGATTATCGTCGAGGCAATGAGATCTTTGGTTAAATCTGGAAGGTAACTAGCTAACTTATCTTCAGATTCTCTTAACCCTTTTCCAGAAGCGTCAACGCCGTTTCTCGTAATCTTTAAATCTGACTTAGGCGCGATGATTCTTTTTAATGAATAACTGTCTGCGCCTGATTTAAAGTCTAATACGACGTAACTTGTATTATCATCTTCGTCTGCATTTATATTCTTTAAATTACTGCGAAGACCATTGATTGTCTCTCCAGTTAAAGCAAAACAGATAGCACTCCACAAAAAGCTCTTACCTGAGCCATTTGATAAAGCGTTATCCTTTTTATAGTTATTTTTGCCAGAAACTAAACAAAAGCCTTTGTTGGCTAAATCTACTTCAGCATGTCCATAACTTCCAAAATTGTGAACGATTACTTTATTAAATTGCAGCATTTGCTTTACCTGTCCAACTTTCTATATTCAAACTTACTAAGCTCCAGAAGCAATTCCAATGAAAGTTTCTTTCGAGCTCATATTTTGTTTTGACTTCCTCAGGAGTTCCTTCTATAAGGGCTTCTTCTGTTCCATCTTCTTTTGTGCAGTAGTATTTATCTTTACATGATCGATATTTTTCGTAAGCTCCTACCGCTGTTACCAATGCAGTTACTTTTAAATTTTCTTTGTCTGTCGGTAATGGCTCTGTTAGAATATAATAATCACGCATATATTTAAGATACGTAACAAAGTATTCCAAGTTATTGTTTAAACTGTTGAAGTTTACTTTATGTAATTCTTTAAGCTTACGATTATAATTCTTGCAGAGCTGCTTGTAATTTTTCTTAAAATTATTCATTTTTTCAGCTCTTTTCTTTAATTTATTATACAATAAAATAAAACAAAAAGCAAAAAGCCCTACTTGCATATTTCAGCAAGTTCTACTTCTAATGCTTCTGTGTTATTTATCTCTTTTCTGCAGCATTCCACAAACTTAACTAAATGGTCCATAGTAAGCTCGGAAATGTCTCCTTCTGCCTCATCCTCTGTTGCTTCGCGGGTGATAATGATACGTGAGTTTATAATTTTGTCAGAAAGCTTATTTATTTGGCTTCTGAGTTCCGAAACCAAGCTATCCTTACACTTTATAGATAGAACAGAATTTTGTTTTAAATTTGACAAATTTGCAATATCTTCTAAAGCATTGATTTCAAGTTTGTAGAAATTGAATGCATGTGGATTCTCAATTAACTCGCAATTTAATGTTTCCGTATCAATGATTACAGCATAATGTTTATATCTTGTAGCATCTTCACCAAAGTCTTTGCCGGTTAAATTTCCAAGATTAATTGCATTTTCAGAAACCTTTTGACCATTATGCAAGTGACCATTTAAGAATAATGTGCAAGCTGTTTTTATTTCTTCAAGGTCAAACCCGATTTTAGAAACAACCGGGCCCATTTGAATGCCTTTTAAATCGTTGTGTGAGAAGATGATTCTTGGAGTATCGGTCATTTCACCAAAATACTCAACTAACGGTTTTCTATCACTTTCGATAATATAAGGCAAGAAACAAACTTCACAACTTCCAAACATTTGTTTTCCAGGTTCAGAAATAATGAATCTATTTGTGGCTTCAAGTATTTTAGTAGAGCTGAATCTTAGGCCATTTGTATCACTTTCATGATTACCAACTAAAAAATAATGTGGAAGATTATTCCATTTAATATCTTTTGTTGCTGTAATTTCTTGTTCAGTTAAATCAGCTTTATCAAAAAAGTCTCCAAGACAAAATACAGCATCGCAGCCTTTTTGAACAGCAAGGTCTTCTATTCAGGCAATTGAGGCTAATTGATTCTCAATACGAGTTGTATATTTTTCGCCTTGTCCTTGAACTATTGAAAAATTTTCACAAAAATGATTATCAGTAAATACTAAAAGTTTCATAATTACTCCTGATATATTATACAATATATAGAAAGAAAAAGACGGTTTTGCCGCCTTTATGCTTCTATTGGTTTATGATAAGCGGCCCTTATCATATCATAGGCTTCATCGACGATCCTAACGAAGTTAACGTAGTCATCATATGAAACAATATAATCTTGAAGTTTTGAGCCAAAAGTTTTAATACAAGCATCATTGAAGCTTGGATCCCAGGTAATCTCGGCGATTGGGACAATTTCATCAGTTGTCTTGACGCTTAGTATTAGGCCTTCAGTGATATATTGTTTCTTTGTATAGAACATTAGCATTGCGCCCATATTAATCTCCTATTTATTGAAATATGTTGCTGCAAAATCCGCCATTCTAGTTAATGCTACTAAAGGATAGCTTTTTAAGATATCCTGAATATCGATTGAATAACCGTCCAATCCACGACCATGAACAATTGATTCAATTTGCTCGTCTGTGAATTGGAAGAAATGTTGTGCAACCATAAATGAACTGAAACCTAAATCACCAAAAGTAGGTCTTTCCTCTTTAGTTCTATAGGCAGGAATTTGTTGCCATTCACCAGTTACTTCATCTTTAATGTTTTTATAATAGCCTTCATACATTTCAGCTCTATAGAGGTCTTTGAATAATGCTACCTTGATGACGTCTTCTTCGGTGTACTCCCCTGGAAAATAGGCATTACAAAGTGTTCCTAATTCAAAATATAGGTCAAGTGCATATTGGCATAAACCACCAGGATATGCTTTAAATGACTGATTGGATGCTGGTTTGTTAAAATAGTCAACAGCTTCTAAGTATTTTGTGAATTGAGTTAAATCAACTCCAAGCTTAGCTAGTAAGCTAATATACTTTTCTTTGTTTTCTAAAATTTGTGTATCTGTTAACATGTTATTCTCCTTTCACAACAAGCACTTTTGTGCAATGTAACTTTGTTCCGTCATCAAATGATACGCCGGTTAATCGACCACTCTTATTGAAGGTTGGAGCTGCCAATCTAAGTCCCGGCAAATATGCAATGTTCTTTATTCTATTTAGCTTATTTACTTCTTCTTGACTGAGCGTTCCGGATGTGTCACATAGGTATATGTAACCAGCATCTTTACTCAGCTTTACGATATAGTCTACAACGTAATTTATTACGCTTCCATCTTCGTAAAATATAATCAATTGATCATATTTGTTTAAGCGTGGTAACTTAGAGCTTTCATAGAATATGCCAGTATTAATCTGTGCCATACCCTAATCTCCTTTTTATATTATACAGTTTTTCTTTTTTTACTCTTCATTTTCTTACGAGCGTTTTCTGACTTAAGCTTTCTCTTTAATGATTTTTTCAAGAAAAAGTCATGTTTACGATATTCTGCTAAAATATCGGCTTTCTTAACTGCGGTTTTGAAACGTCTGATTAATGAATCAGGAGTTTCACCCTCTCTTAAAATTACTTTTAGCATTACTTTTCACCTCCTTTTGCTGCTAGACGCATTTCATTTCTGAATTCTTCAAGGATTCTATTATGATTTTCCAGCCCATCCCATTCAAATTGTTTTTGGAAAGTTGGATTTTCCCTGGTCCATTTTAGGTAGTAAGGACAATATCCTTTGCCTGATTCTGGTTGATGCGGGTTCGTTGGGCAGAAATTGCACCAGTGACAAAGTGGTGTTGGATTTGGAACGAATATACCAGATTCTAAGCTATGCTCAATATCTGCTAATAGTTCATCAATCTTCTTAGTCCCTCTTGACATATAGCCTTTGGTTCCAGCATCTTGAACTAAATCGCAAAGTGGCAAGTCATATTGACAAGTAATTGCCGATTCGTCGCATCCATATAATTGCTTTAGTGCCATTGTGTAGAACACAAATTGAAGAGGAGTCTTTAAATCTTCTTCTTTTGCAGGTTCTGGCCAAGTCTTGATATCTTGTAAAATATATTCACCAGTTTCTTTGTTTTTAAGGATTCTATCGATTTTACCATTGAAGTAATAACCATTGTAATGGAAGCCAAATGGTTGCTCAGCGGCAACTATTTCTAAGCTTGGATTATTCTTCATAAAGTTTTCTAAACGGTAAATTCCTTTTTCAAGGTATTCATAAAGCTTTTCGCTATATGTTTTACCAGACTTATCTTGTTCTCTATATTCTTTTGGGAACATGCGTTCTAAGCCTGCTGCTTCAACTATAAGAGAATTCTTTAATTGTGTATAATTGATTTGATAGCCAGCTTTTAATAAATTGGCTATGGTCTCTTCATTATTATGAATAATGGTTCCAAACTTTGTAGCGACTGTATCGGCCCAAGCCTTTACATTATCGACATACATTAACTTATATTTATAGCTGCATTGTTTGTATGTGTCCATTTTTGAATAGGACATTTTAGAATTGTGTGCCATATTTGATCTCCTATGAAACGAGCTTGCAGACTATGTAGTCTAACAATTTATCTGGTGTAAGTTCTAACTCAGAAGACTTTAATCTGAGGTCTAAACTAGACAAGAACTCTACGTCGTTAAATAACTTATCCAATGGATAGTTTGCATTCTTTTTAATATAATAATAAGCTTTATCAGATATGCCAAGTTCTGCTGGCTTAATACTATTATCTAACTTTATTAGCGCTAGATTCTTAAGTTTTTTAAGCATAGCATTAGCTACAGCAATTGGGTCATATTTGATGCAGTTGATATGTAATAATACATCTGCCAACTTATCTTTCTTATTTGTTTCCAAAGCATTGCTGATTACGAAGTCATCATGTGGATATAATCCTGATTTAGGGTCATTCTTCAAATCTTCAATAATCTGAATTTGTTCTTCTGGTCCAAATAAAGTTAGTTTATCAAGTTCATTGATGATTCTATAAATATCGCCGCTTGACGCTGCGTATAACCAGTCAATTGTATCTTTGCTTAAATCTTTACAAATAGTCTTCATATATGATTTGATTTGCCAATCCTGTAAAGCAGGAATTGTTATGACATAGCCTTTTACTGCGCTTGCGATGGCTTTGTCTAATTCATAGCAAATGACTACTGTATTTTCGAATTGAGAATAATCATCAGATTTTTCATCGAATTTATCAACTCTTAGTACATTAACGTTCTCTTCAAAATTAATAACTAAGGATAAAGCAGAAGCCAATGGTTCATAAATACTGCTGATTCTATTTTCTTTGACATGTTTTAATTGGCACATTCTTTCAATATATTGATTTGCGATAAAGTCATTGTCTTTGCAAAGCAATATCATGAAGTCAGTAGGAGCAGTGCCTTCAAGTAATTGTATTTTAAGCTCTTGCAATGTCATCTCTAGTCACCTTCCATAACTGAGTCAAGAAACTTATCATAAAGTTTTCTTTGACTAATGATTTATTTATCATACTGGCCTTTGCTCTATTAGTTGTATAATAGACTTTATAGCTTAAGTCAGTCTTCTCTTCTTTATAAGTTTTTTCTGCAACATATTCCAACATATCAAAGAATGTATCGAAATCAAACTTATCGTAATCTTCTTTGTAATTTATTTTTAATGAGATTTTAAGTGTATTTGCCCAAGGTGCAATATTAATCTTATGCACAATTGTATCACATAGATTATATAAATCCGGTAAGGTTTTGCTATTAATTTCCATCAATTTACCGGGAGTATTGCAAACAACAAATAACATTTCGCTTTCTTCATGCATCCAGTTGATTTCTTTTAATTGTTCAACCGTATACTGTTCAAATCTGAGCTTGACACAACGATTTAAAATAGTTGGTAAAACGCCAATTTCAGATTCAGTCAATAAGACAACATAAGAATACATCGAAGGTTCTTCAATAAACTTCAAGAATCTGTTTTGCTGCTTCTCGTTAAAATCAGCAAGGTCAATAATATATAAAGTTGAGATAGCTCTTTGAGTTAAGTCGTTAATTTCTTCAGGAGAAATATCGCCTTTTACATCAATAACTTCTAGCCCAATATTATCTGCTATCATTTTGGCTACAGTATGTTTACCACAACCTTTTTCGCCAATAAGCATCAAAGTCTTTGGTAAAGTTTTAGCAGTATACTTATTAACCGTAGATAATAATTTTTCTTGTCCTACAAACTTCATTATTAACCTCTACAAGCTTTCAATAAATATACTTCTACAGTAGCCTTATAAGAAGTGTCATATTTAATTTCGGTCTTAAGTTTTAGAATGTGGTCCATAAAGCCATTCAACCAATCTAAGTTAATTCCGGCCGTATAGACAACATTGATATCTTGATCTTGAACTTTCTCAAGATAAGCTGGAATAGCAGTAAGTCTAATATCTTTAAAAATTGAATATTTGGTTAAATCAATAATAAAGTCTAAGTATGCACTTACAAATTGTTTTAAATCATGACCACCATTATATAATTTATCTAAAATATTTAATACCTTAGATTCATCGCCATTGTAGATTGCATTAGTTAATCTAAGCATCGTTTCAACGTCGACATCACCTAAGATTTGCTTAGTATTTTCTAATGATAGGTCTGTTGAATAATCAGCACATTGATCAAGATATGTAATAGCATCACGCATGCAGCCTTGGCTAATTTTACTGATTAATTCACAAGTATCTTCATAGTTTGTAAAGCCTTCTGCTTGACAAATTTGAACTAAACGGTTTTTAATGCCAGTATTAGAAATTTTAGAAAAGTTATAACGTTGAACCCTATTGAGAATTGTTGAAGGAATCTTATTAGGTTCAGTCGTGCAGAAAATATAAATTGTATATGGAGAAGGTTCTTCAATGCCTTTTAAGAATGCTCTCCAGCCATCACCGGTAATTGCATGGCATTCATCAATAATAAAGATTTTATAAGTGCCGACTAATGCACGTTCATTCGCGGATTCAACGATAGCTCTAACTTGATTTACGCCATTGTTAGAAGCGGCATCGATTTCAATTGGCTCGCCAACGCCTTGATTAATAGAATTGGCAAAAATACGGGCAAGAGTTGTTTTGCCTGTTCCAGAATCACCTGCAAAAAGATAAGCGTTTTTAGGTTTGCCTTTTTCAATGACCTTTTCTAAAATCTTAGTCGTGATTGATTGCTCTACAACGTCCTCAAACTTGGTTGGACGATATTTTACTGCTAATGAAGTATACATATATTTCCTCCTATGCTAATTCTGCAATTTGTGTAAGGTCATCGACCGATAGCCAGCCAGACCAAGTTGTTTCTAAATCTTTTTTAGCCTCAAAATCATATTCAAGGCAATCAACGAATATCATCTTACCAAAGGTCTTAGAAACATAGGCCTTTAAGTAATTTACTTTCGGATAATCGCCATTATTCCAATTGGTCGCAATTACCGAATTAGGCTTATTTACAACCATATCTGAAACCTTAATCAAATAACATTTGTTAAGAGCATATACGGGTTTAGAATATTTAGGTATAATGAAAGAATAACCATTTTCTTCGGTTATATTTGAAACATTTGCGAAATTACATTTACTTAATTGTTCTTTGATATATTCTCGTATCATACTTTATTATACTGTATTGTGTTAAGGAATATTAATATATTTTACCTTAATTCGCTTCTTTCTACGAATTTTTTAATAGCTTCTTCATCAGAATCGGCCTCAAATTCAATTGGCCCCAATGCTTTATAATATAGGTCATTTGTCTCAAAAGCAAAACTATGATATTGTCTTTCTTCACCTTCTAAAAATCTATTATGAGCATAATTTGTTTTAGTTAAAATGTAATGATCATCATAGAATTCATATTGGTTATTTTTTGACACATCTCTGAAATAATTATCTTTTTCTATAAAACGTGTGCCTTTATAATAACAAATAGGAGTGCCTGCTCTTGATACGGTAAATTCTTTATCTTTATATTCTAACAAGACACGTCTTACATAAATATCGGTATCCAATTGTTTACCATTAATTGATAACATTACATATTTCATAACTAAAATCTCCTATTATATAATACAATAAAAAGGCCCGTAATTGAGGCCTTTTTTCTACTTTTGAGCACTTAGATACTCTTGTAATATGATAAATAAGTCTTCATCAATTATATAATGATTCTCTTCTCCTGGTCCAAAGTTGAAGACTAATGCTGAATATGGCTTACCCATAAATACGGCTTCTTCTTTATTCTTTTGGAACCAGTCTTTTCGTATCGTAATGGTATCTGAATGTGTCGTTTTAGTTTTGGCCTCTAACAAGAATTTGTCTGTTAGAACGTCACCTTTTGCTGCGAATGTCGCGCCACTATTAGGGGTTCTTGTTCCGCCGGTCGCTGCAGCAATGCTTGTTTCTTGCTTTTTAGAGAAGGCTCTGGTTGGTTTTTTGCCAGAGCCATCTTCCTTTATTCTTTCTCTAACGCCGACTGCCATAGGCTATTCTCCAGCAGGAGCAACCTTGACATCGCTATTGTATTGTGCGTCAACAGAAGCTTGTTGTGCACTGATTTCTGCGTTTGCTCTCTCGTCAAGAAGATCACCATAGGATTCAGTATCGTCTTTAGAGATGTATCTATTAAGCATTGCAAGATATTCAGTTTGGAATGCGATATTGCCCTTAATGTAGGCAACCATATCCTTTTGATATCCTTTTAAGATTTTACCGTCTTCATCAGTGTAAGCTTCGCCTGTCTCTAAGTTAATTAAAGTGCAGTAGCTGCCATTCTTTTGAATGAATCCAAAGCCTAAGGCAATTTCTAATAAGTCATTAATCCAGTCAAGACCAGATGCATAACGGAATGTTAAGAATCCACCACCACGTGCACATGAACCGCATTTATTCTTCATAATCTTGAAGATTAGGCGGAAACCATCCGCACCTTCACCTGGGTCTTTGCCTTGTTTGTAATAGTCCATATTCTCTTCAAGTGTGAATTTTCTAGTTCCGAAACGAATGATAATTGAAGAGTAGAAGTTAGGAGCCATACCACAAGGTTCTTTATAAAGTTGAATACCTGTAAATGTCTTGCCAGCATCACGAACTTGGTTAATCATAATAAAGATGTTATTCTTTTGAGCAACCATTTCTGCCATTTTAGCACAGAATGGATATAATGGCTTTGCCATTGTAGCTCTCATGCCTGTATCTTTAGTTAAATCGCTTTCTAAAACAGCTGATGGAATCAATGCTGGAAGTGAGTCAAGAACAATAGCGCCAACGTCATCGGTCATTTGAATCTCTTCGATTAAGTCTAAGATTTGTTGACCCGATTGTCCATTTGGATTAACATAGTATAACTTAGATAAATCTAAGCCTGTCATTTTTGCCCAGAATTTAAGGTCTAATGTATGCTCTGCATCGACGAAAACACAAGTTTTGTCTGGGAATGCTCTTTGATAAGCTGCTAAAACAACACAAGCAGCACCGGTCTTGCCAGAGTGGAATAAACCGGAGAATTCATATAAACGGCCTAAAACTAAGCCGCCACCTAGAATATAGTCCAATCCTAAAGCATTAGTAGGAAGACGTTCATAATCAGGTTTAATATCAGAGATAATCATTAGATTATCATCTTTGTATTCTTTGTTAATTTTCTTTGCTAATTCAGCTAATGTAGCCATGTATTAAAACCCCCAAGTTTTCTTTCTTAATGATGCACGAGCTCTTTTTTGTTTAGCCATGCTGTTTCTGGACTTTGCGCGAGCTTGTTTTACAACACTGTCTCGCTTTACTTCTCTTAATGTCTTAATCGCCATTATCTTGCCTCATTTAAAATAGTTCTACCATTAGTAGTTCCTGGGATGTCAGGAGTTGAACCAATATTCATAAACTTAGTTTCTTGCATTCTGCTCATTAAAATTGATTTAAGAGCATCAACAAGGCGATGTAGTTGATCAAGCTTAGTTTTAAGTAAGTTTGAAGTAAGATTATATAGAGTTTCTGCAACGATTTCTGATGAAGTAGCGACTAATGCTAACTTATCTTTAACTGCAGCAGAACCATCCATGCCATTAAAATTAATAGCGAATTGCTCTTTTTGAATTGCCTCTGCAAGTTCAGCTTTAAGTGCTGCTTTTTCTTTAGTTTCAGCAATTTCAAATGCTTTGAGTTGAAGCTGTAAAATATAATCCCTGATTTGGTCAACAGGCATAGCATTAACCTTGGTATTGATTTCACCAACCAAAGCATTGATTGGGTCAAACATTGGAGCTAACATGCCATTTGCCACTTCAACTAAGTCTCTATAGGTCATTTCTACCTTATTTAAAGCATCTTCTAATTTTTTATCCATTGGTATCTCTCCTATTCTCCTTCTTTTAGATTTAATAAACAAGAATAATCTGAATCAAGGAATACTCTTTTCTTTACAGAAGGAATCTCTATGATATTATACGATTTATCATCTAACATCTTAACGTTTACTGACTTTTTATCGTCGGCTTTCATCTTTGTAATTGTACTTATTGGAACATAGCATACTCTATCATGGTCTATGAATCATAGAATCATTCCAGCTCTAACACCTTTGATTCCAACTTTTGTTACAAGCTTATCATACTGTGTTAAATTCGCTAATGGGAATGTGTTTCCCAAATGTGATTTACATTCTAAATAGAATATATTTGGGTAACTATATCCGATAAAGTCTGAAATGTTAACGATTGCCTTAAATCCATTCGTAGTGTCATATAGACGGTCTATCGAAGGATTAGGCATTGTCCTTAATCAGTCTTGTTTGAACTTTTGTTCAAATTGCTTACCTTTATTATTAGCCATTTTTCTTATCCCCGATTTCAGGAATAAGGTTGCTGATTGTGCCATGGTTAATAACAATTGATCTGTGATTGCCACAGTTGATTGTGATATGGTCGTTCTTGCAAGAGTCTAACGCAAGCTTTAAGTCGAATAAGTTAAGCTTCATAGAATATGTTTCTTCAGGAACGACTGTATCGTTTTCAACAGCAACGGATTCCATATTTCCTTGTCTATCAGTAATGATGATATCATCTACCGTAATCGTGAAGAAAGCTGGAATATACGACATATTGGCTTTCTCAACGCTGTTTTTAGTGAATAAGAGAAGTCTGGCGATTGCAGCAGAAAGAGCATTTGATGACACGACGATATGGTTTTGATATGCGTCTGAAATAAATCTCTTAGTTGCGTTGCATGGACCTTGGACCTTGCTTAATAACAAATCATCGCAAGTCAAGATAGCGGCCATATAGACGTTATCGGCTTGGAAGGAAGCTTTAGAACGTGTATTGCCGTCTGGCAATTCTTCATGTCCGAATAAGAAATGGACATCGCTATCGAATAACTTGAATAATTTGACGATTCTATCATTTAATAAGAGTTTGATAGGCTTTTCTAATTTAAAAGAGTTTAAGCATGCACCGGTTGTAAATGTAAAACAACCAGTTTCATCAATATAATATAAACGTTGAAGTTCGTTTACATCAACCTTCTTGACTTTTAAGAGCTCTTTGCTGTTGACGTTGAGAATACTTGTAAGAATATCATTGCTAATATTCATCTCAACAGTAGGTTCTTTGACGAAAATAATAGGTAATTCCATTAATTTGTCGTTGTCATAAATCATAGCAAGCTTATAGTTGCTCTTGCCGGCTGACACGTTTACGGAACCGTCTTTAATTGTTAATTCGAACTCTTCGACAGTTAAGCCAGAGATAAGGTTTAAGAATAAAGATGCATCTACAACAGCTCTGAATTCTTCAGGTTGCTCTAATTCGAACTTAATTGAAACATAATATTCTTTATTGGTGACGTTTAGATATAAGAAGCTGTTTTTTACAACGATTTCTAAGTTAGCCGCTTTTTCATCTAAACCCGCGGCTAAAAGAATTTTGTTCGCTACTTCTTGGAATTGCTTTGTTTTGATTATCATGTATCGTTTTTTCTCCTTTATATTATACGATATTATCGTTATTAAAACTCTAGGTCTGAGCCTTGCTCAATTGTGCTTATAATGCAAGATTCAGGTAATTCTGGGTGCTTTTTAAATGTTGCCTCTAATGCTTCTTCACGTGTCATTGGAGCAATGCCTTTATCTTTGTTTCCTGCTTCGAATTTTTTGAATTCTTCTCTGACGGAAACAGCGGCTTCATCGCAATACCATCTTGAAACGTTATAAGGGTCACAAGACATTGGAACGTTGATGAATGGCTTTGCTGTATCAATCATGATTTGTGGAAGTCTCTTCTCGACCTTATCCGCATATAATGCTGGACATTCGACTAAGACTTCATCGTGAACGGTAATGATTAATTTTGCTTGAAGTCTTCTAAGCTCTTCATCGTTAAAGATATTAACCATCGCCAATTTGGTAAGTGAAGCGGCACCGCCTTGAATTCTAGCGTTTAAGCATTGACGTTCAGCTTGTGCGACTCTTCCAGTGAAGGCAGATAAGATAACCGCTTTCTTAGGGAAGATCTTATCAAAAGCCTCTCTGGTTCTGCAACCCAAATATGCGCCGCAGTCTTCATAGAGCTTGTCAAATGACTTAGGATTTGCTTTCTTACCGGTTGCATCATCACCTAAATATCTTGGAAGATTTCTCATCTTATCTGGGTTTAACGCAACTCTGGCAAGCCATTCATAAGTCTTGTTAGACATTTCACCTTTACGGTATGCTTCGCCACGCTTTTCATGGTCTTTAGCAGACAAATCAGCATAAGCGGCAATAACGCCATTCCAGAATCTTTCTTCTGGGAAAGCCTCAATATTGTCTTCACACTCTAAGAATGGATTGAATCTATCGCCATCTTTAAGTCTGGCTTCATATAAGTGACCGGTTTTTTGGTATTCGATGTCAGGTAAACGACGTTCTCTTCCTGCCCAGTCTTCAACATAGCCTTTTTCAATTAAATCGTTCTTTGAGTCATCCATTAAGGCTCTAACGCTTTTGAACTTCATGAAGAAGCCGTCCATTAATTCCTGTCCAGCTTTTTGAGCTTCTTTTGCGCTATATCCCATACGGATTCCAGCTGTTTTTGGAGACATACCGTATAAAATAGCTAACAACATAGTCTTTGCTTTGGCACGTCTTTCTTTACCTGCTTTGTGTAAGTGCGTCTTTTTACCGCAGACAATCTTTTTGCCGTCAAGCTCAATTTCTGTGCCTTCTGGATAGAACTCAAGATTGTCTTCATACTTATTCTTAAACATAGCTTGGGCGATAACGGCATAAAGGTCTTTACCTTCATTGTATGCTTTAATCATCTCTGGGTCCTGAGACATGTAAGCCGTAAGTCTTGGTTCTTGGGCAGAATAGTCAGAGCCGATAATTCTATATCTCGTTTGGGTCTTTAATTTACCTGCATTATTAGAATATAAGGTATAAGTCTTTAAAGCTTCATTGTATTTGATAACTTGAATATCAGCGATTTCGCCTTCGCTAAAGATTAATTTATCATTAGGTGTCAAGTCTTTGCAGAACTTGAATCCATTATTTGTTTCGACTTCGGCGATTTCTGGAACATCGAAACCTACGCCTTCTTCGACATTAATTACATTCTTGAATACTTGCGCTTTGAAGAGCATACGAATCTCTTTATTGTGAGAAGGAATGTTCTGAATGTTAATACCAGAAACGACGACTGGTTTGTCGTTTTCAAAGAACTTTAACTTACCGCCTGAAGAATAACGGCCAGTGTCCGTTCCCATGGAATTGAGGTGGAATCTAATACGTCCGTCTGGCCAGTGCTTAGAAAGGTCAGGAATGACGTCGATATAAGTAGTGATTAACTTCATAATTCCACGACGATCTATAATAGCTTGACACATTGCTTGTAGAGCTTGAGCGCCAGCGATATAGAATGGAGTCAATTCTTCGATAAGTGTCTTAATCTCTTGATTAGACATATTATTGGTTATTTGAACCGAAATTCCAGTATCAGCGACTTCTTTAGTTTCTTCTTCATCGCCGATTTGTTCTGTCTCGTCATAGAATAAGCTCATTGCTTCTTCTTCATAAGACTTCTTTTCATCTTGAACTGCTACTGTTTCGTCTTCTTCACCTTCTGCTAAAGCGTCGTCATTCTTTTCATCACGAGATGCACGTAAATCTTTTTCGATAACCCTTAAAGACTTGTTTACAATATCAGCGTATTCTTTTAAGTTCTCAGACAACTTGATTAATTCGTCTTCACCCGTGCCTCTTGGCTTTTTGGTTGAAGGAGCTGGGCACTTAAAGATATCATAGAATAAGATGGCTAATTGAGTTGGAGAAGAAAGGCTAATTTCATCGCCGATTTGAAGGGCTTTTGCTTTGCCCCACTTATATCTCTTACCAGTTTCTAAATCGAGATATGGATATTTCTCTTCGATTTTAGAAATAGAAAGCTTTGATTTCTTAGGTTGGAAGACCTTAGTCTTTCTATTAGCCAAAGGTAAAAGCTTCCAATATTTGATAAGAGGCTTTAAGATATTCATTTGAGCGCTGATTTTATTATCGAGCGCAGTTAATTGTTCGTTATATTTGTATTTAAGTCTTTCACCGAAAACAGTATCGACACAGACACCGGCTAATTCCATTTCTGCGGTAACGGTGACGATAGGCATTTCGATATTCTCGAAAACCCACTTTAAACCTGGGATAGTCAAAGTGATATCGCCAGCTTTTCTGGTATGTGCAGCATACATTGGATTATCGAATCTTTCGATTTCAAGTAAGTAGACCTTATCTGTCATCATAGAGTCAGTAGCGGCGTATAATGCGAAGATTTCAGGATCGACTAAAGAATATTGAATATTCTCAAACAATTCTTCAATATCATATTTTGCTTGAGAAGGATCAATATATTTTGTATAAATATATTTTAAGCTAGTCTTAGCGTCAGCAAATTCATTTTCGTCTAAGATTCTTGCACCGATAATCGTATCCCAGTCAGGTGAGACCTCGATACCGCAAGTGCATTTTAGAACTTCATAGTCGAACTTGCCGTTATGCATGATGATCTTATAATCAGCAAGCGGATATTGTTGGCTGCCTACATGAAGTTGATACCATTCGTTATAGCTTTGGCCTTCATAATCTGGAATCCAACCGCCACGAAGGGCTTTTCTAAAACAAAGAATACGGGTTAATTCTTCCCTAATATCTTTTTCTGTTAATTGCCATTCGAGTCTTTTATGCGTCTTAGGGTCGACGTGGTTAAGAGGAACATAGGCTTGCTTTAAACCAGGCGCGTAAAAACATGGGCCCATAAGCTTACATGTAACTGGGTCCAAGCTGTTATTAGTTTCGGTATCGATTGCGATACGGCCAGCTTTAATGCAGTCCGAAATATAATTATGTAATGTTTCACGGTCTTTAATAACCAATACGTTCTTGGTTTGCTTGCCTAATGTTTCTAAGACTCTTTGTTTGATAATCGCTAGGCGTTCATCAAGAGAAACAACGCTAGATTTAAGAATCTTCTTAACGTTGTCTTCTTCCTCTTTAACATTATTAGCTTTTTTAATTAGACCGTTTATATCTTGTTTTTTTAGTGTTATTTCAAATTCATCACCAAATAATCCTGACATAAATGCCTCCTCTTGCTAGCTATATAATATTATACAATGAAAGGGGCCATAAAATGACCCCTTTTTTGTTTTATTCTCTACTAAAATGAGAATCCGGTGAAGTTACGGGCTGGACGCTCATTGGCAGGTGCTGGAGCAGCTTCTTGTGAAGCTGGGGCAGCTGCAGGAGTGACAGGTGCAACTGGGGTTTCTGTGGCAACAGGTGCTGGTGCAGGAGTTGCGACTGGAGCAGCGGCTGGGGTAACAGCTGGAGCTGGTGCAACAGTTGCAGGAGCTGGAGTTGCAGTAGTAGCAGAAGTCTTAGTAACTTCTGGGAATGAGCCGGTTTGTAAGAAGACGGCTAATTCATCGGCAGTCTTTTCCCAATAGCTGTGCTTTGCAATATTGAAATTAGTGAAGGCACCGAAATCAGCGGCGACAAATTCTGGTTTGTCATAGACTGGGACATAGCCTAAGTCATATGTGGTCTTCATATCACCGGCTTTGCCGTTACGGGTGATCTTAAGGACGACGTTGCGAAGGTCTCCAAAGTCACGAAGTTTGTTGGCGATATCCTTAGAGAAGGATGCAGGACGTTCCCAAATTACTGGAACAGCGGCTGAGAATTGTCCAGAGGCCTTATCTTTGTAGGAACAAAGCATTTGAACATAGACTTTCTTGCTTGCTTTGGAAATGGTAGCGTTGCCATTTGCTTGAGCAGTGCAGAGTGGGCAGTTATCGCCATAAGATCCGAGAGGATTTAAGCAGCTGACTCTCATCCACTTGCCATCAGCTTGAACAGTGTGAACTGTCGCGAAATCAAGGTCTTCAAGCTTACCACAGTTAATTCTGACGAGTGCTTCATCACCATCATCTTTAAGTTTGAAGAATCCGACTTTAACAGCGTTAGAGCCGCCGTTTTGTGCTCTTTCGATTACCTTTTGATAATCATTGAAATTAAATTTACTCACTTTTGTATCTCCTTTATATCGTTTGAGTATCTTTTATGGTTTAAGGCACCATTGCTATATTATACGACTTATTATGCGTTATTTTTAGCAGTTCGCAACGCTGCTTGAAATTCTTCATATGATAAGTCGTTAACATCTTTTTTATTCGCTGGGAATTTTAGTTCGCGAATCATTATTCGTCTGTCCAGCTTTCTTTTTACAATCTGAGAGAATCTTCTACCGGCATCGTCATTGTCAAATGCAAAGTATAAGACTTTAAGCCCAGATTTGTTTATTTGGTCGATTTGGAAATCAGATGGATTGCCGAACGTTCCAATTGTCGGCATACCGTATTCCCAACCTGTCAAAGTATCGAATGGTCCTTCTGTAATCATCGCCACTTCAACGTTATTCTTTTGAATAACATGGAGGCAATACACAGGTTTTTCAACGTCTTTGTCTAAATAGAACGTTTTAGTGTCAATGGACCTTTTAGGTAACATGATTATATTGCCGAATCTGTCAAAACAAGGAAATATAATCTGTCTGAATTTTGGGTCATATTTTACCTTAAACAGCTCACAGATTTCTTGTGAAATTTTTCTTTGAGCTAAATAAGGACAATAGCTTTGGTATCCATCTAAGGAGCTTTTATCATAGGTCTTTGGATAAAGCTTTCTATTTTGAATCGCTCTCTTAGGGTCTATTTTATCTCCTAATTGGATTGTTTTCTCGACTAATTTACCATAATGTTCAATTAGCCAATCTCTTGCGAACTCTTCAGATGAATTAAAGCATTCACTTACGAATTTAACGAAGGAACCTTGTTCTTCACAAACGAAACATCTAAAATAGCCGAATTCAATATTCTTATCATCGCCTACATAGATATTACATGCAGGCTTTGCTTCGCGGCCATCGCCATGATGCGGACAGGTTACTAGAATATTATCGCCTTTTGGCTCAATATCCTTGAGCTTACCGTTTGTTAACGTAAGTCTTAATTCTTCTAGTATCTGTTTGATTGGTGCGTCTAAGATGTAATTATTTATTCTAACTGTTCTCATTAAAATGGATTACCTGGTTTATCAATTGGGTCTTCATAAGCAGCAATAGCCGATTGAACTGCTTCTTTAGACATTCTTTCGTCTTCGTTAATGTATTCAAATGTTCCTAAGTTGAAGTCTGCTCTGTATTTAAGCTTTTTACCTTCGCCACCATCACGGACTTTGACTGGATCGATTTCGAATAAATAGTATCCGGTTTGTTCACCGTCAGGTGCTTTTTCATCGGTCTTATCAAGCATTAATACAACGGTTGCGTCTTGACCGATTCTATCGGCTAAGCCGATTTGAGTCGTGTCTTTGGTGCCGTCTTCATTTTTAGAACGATTCATCTGAGCTACTGAAATAATAGGAATCTTCTTCTTTACTTGAAGCGTTTTGATTGCTTTAGAGATGTTGCCTACTCTTTCCCAGCTTGCTTTTGCATGGCTTGTGTCTTCAAGCAATGAATACTGGTCGATGAATAAGATCTCTAAGTTGTATTTTTCAATAAACGCCTGCATAGTGGCCGCAGTTGCTGGACCGGCTAAATCTGCTGGAGTTAAGACGAAGATTTCGCCTAAACCACGTTCATTGAGGCCATCGATATATTGCTTATAGGCACGTTGCGAATACAAATTGCCACGCATAATATCTTTGTTATTAATATGCCCTAACAAGGTATCAACACGATAACCAACTTTATCAGTGGTCATTTCACCTGAGAAAATGCCAACTCGTTTGCCTTGCGCTGATGCTGCAACGGCCATCTTAATCAAAGTCCACGATTTACCGATACCAGTTCTGGCAACGATAACCATATTTTCGTTTTCTTTGTCGATACCGCCAATTAGGTCATCTAGTTCTTTGAAACCAGTGCTGAAGTAGTATTTCTTTGGGTCTTCTGTTTTTTCAAGATAGTGATCATAACGACTTTTATCCGTTAATAAGTTGGTGCAAGTAAATGTATTTGATACTTGAATGTTCTCTACACTTTCTTTCAAAACCCTAAGTGCTTCTTCTGGTCTACCGCTTTCAACTAAGTCTTTATATAAATTAAATGCTGCAGCACCTTTGCCGACGTTATAGTCTCTAACTAGCTCATTGACTAAATATGAATCTGGTTCTCTGACTTCGGTTGTAGCGAAGTTAGGATAGATATTTAAGAAAGTCAATAAGTCTGGGACAACGTTATAAGTATCATAATGGTTTTTGATATAGTTGAATTCTGCTTTATAATCTGGGAAGTAATCAGCCGTAATGCCGTTCTCAGTTATGATGGAGAAATCTTTCGTATTTAAAATTTTATTTAAAATTTGCGCTTGTGCTACCATTTTATTAATCTCCTACATCCCATGATCTTTTATCGGCGCCATGAAGCTCAATATCTTCTGACGCATTGCATATTCTGCTTTTTAGCCTTGAACCGACTAAAACTTCTAACTGTTCAGGGTTTAAGTTAGTCGTAAAAATATTTGATTTACGATTATATGCACGTTTGTCGATTCTGCTTAGAAGTTGATTTAATTCATACTCAGAACCGGGCTTTGTGCCAATATCATCCCAAACCACAATGTCAGCTTCATCGATATCTTGACGAAGTTTGTCTAACTCTGGGTCTTTTGCATTTCTGCCAATCTCATCCTTCAAATCCAATAAGAACTTAGGGACATTGATAAACAATGCTTTGCATTCCAAGGTAGCTTTAGGCCAAATAGCATTAATATAAGATTTAATTAATCTTAACGCCCAGGAAGTCTTGCCATTCCCACAATATGGAGAATGCAAATATATATTTCTGCCTTCCTTTACGAAGCTTTCAATGTTTTTTTCTATTTCAGCTAATCTTTGGAACTCTGCCAAATCAACTCCATTGGCATCTACCCTTAAAGTAAGATGTGGTCTCTTAGAGTCTGGGATTCTGGCATAATCATAAAGTTTTTCTACTTTATAGCGTCTAATGCAAAAATCCTTGTCACAGTCTTTATGATTACATTTATCATATAATGGACATCTTGACATGGGCTATTCTCCTATTTAACGCCTGTGCTTCCTTGCCAACCGGAGCCACGTGCGGTCTTTTCTGTATAGAATTCACCTTCTGGCACATTTAAAACTTCAACTGGTTCAACTGAAATAACATGCGGAATAAATTGAATTGCCTTTTGGCCGCATTCTAAAACTTGATATCTACCAGAAGTATTAATCATATGTAAGTGCCATTCACCTTGATACGAAGTATCAATAACAGAAGCACCGAAAACGAATTTCTTCTTAGTAGCAATACCAGATTTATTGTTGGCAATTAAAGCAAGACTCTTGTCGAATTTGCTCTTAATGCCTGATGGAATAATAATGTCCTTATGAGGAGCGACATGAATTACACCATTTCTAAAGTAAGTTTTGTGAAAAAGTCTACTAAAAAATGCTGCAAAACCATTATTCGCGATAACAAGTTTAGGATTCTTACTGAGTAAATCAGTGCGAAAGCTTAACTCATTTTCAGGAATGTAAAGGTCAATGCCAGCATTCTCTTCAACGACCCTAACAGGGTCTTTCACATTTCTAGTTTTAATAAATTGCATAGAGTATCGTCCTTTCCTATCGTTCATTTTATTATACAATAACCAGCGACCTAATTTTACTATAAAAATAAAAATCGTTCGAATTTCTCCGAACGATAGTCATAGTGATAAGTATAGATCATTATCTTTTAGGTATCTTTTTTGACTATCGTCTGGTATTTTATTATACGGTATCGGAGTCGAAAACCTTACGGCTTTCTATTTAATTTAGCCAATTTTTTTGGTTATTTTTTTAGGCAATATTGAGTATTTTATAATTGAATTTTTCAATATCAAGACCTGTTTTTTCTTTAAGCTCAAGCTTAATTCTATATTCAACCTGGTCTAATCTATTGAATATATCTTCCATAAATGAGAAGTTTACATCAAATTCTAGCAATACTTCATCAGCTGTATTTTCAGCATTTGATACATCTGCATAATGCTTGCCATAAGCATTTATATATTTAGGTTCCATCCAGTTTCTTAAAGCATCTGGACCGGTGACGCTAATTACAGATGTTCTTTTCGAATATTTAATATTATATACATGAACTTTTAATGTCATTATTCATCACCATCTACTTCTGGGAAGTCTTGGTTGAGCTCATCATCTTCGTTTAAGCCTTCACCATAAGACATTCTTGGTTGTCCCATTGTTTGTGGAATATGAACTTGTGCATTTTTAAATTCAGGTTGATTGGCCAAATACTTAATTATATCTTCTTCAGTTAAATTAAGTGCTTCTTCTGACACGATTTTAGCAAGATTTTCTTTAGTAAGTGGTAAGCCTTTTTTATCAAGAATCTCATTAATTCTCTCAAAAGTCCAGCCTTCTGGAAGATAATCTGTATGTTCAATAAAGATTTTATCCATTACATCATACCTCCTGTGATTCGCATAAACATAATAGGAATAGCCATTGCTTTAACGCCCTCTTCTAAGAGTGCTTTAAATCTTTCATCCCTTATTATAATATACAATGTTCCATTACATTTTTTACAAAAATGGTTTGGAAACTCGTCTCTTGTGCTTGCATAAAGGAAAATTAAAAAAGGAATTTCTGGAAGCTCTGCTTTATCAAAAGCTAAGAATTTCATATGTGTATCACAATTTCTACAAGCAATTTCCATGACTGGCTCAATATCATCATTAGCGGTTAATAAAGATTCTACTTCTGAATCAGAGCAATGAGCAGTAATAGGAATAACAAGATTGAAAGCCTTTGTAACTTTTTCAGCAAGCTCTAACCACATGCCGCCATGACCGTCATTATCGTGTATCTTATTGAAGAATTCTTGGTCATTGATAACCATATCCTTCTTTTCATCCATACTAATAATATTATGGAGAATCATATATTTATTTACAACAGCATGGCAAAGTTCATGATAGACTGTATTAAGGTAAAGGTCCTCTAAACCTTCTCTAAGCATGTTTCTATTGAAAGTAATTACTTGAAAAAATTTATCATTTTTAACACCTAAACCGGTTGTTCCTTGATGACCTGTTGCATTATAAAAAGGACCTAATTCAAAATCTTCTGAAGTAAGAATAAATTCTTCTCCAAGACTTGCTAATTTAGAGACGCAATCCCAAAAGATTTCAGCCCCTTTTTCATCTGCTATTCTTGGCGTACTCTCAATTAATCTATCCATTAGAAATCCTCACATCCTTCATATCCGTATTCTTCAAGCTTGAATTCTACATCAATTTCATCTTGATGCTCATAAATATCATCGATGACTTTATAAATTTTTTGTCTGTATTCTTCAAGTTTATCTTTTAATTCTGCTTTAATAGCAAAATGGTCTATATTAATAATTCTAACATTTTTGTCAGGTCCATAATATTCATCGCCATCAGCTTCGCTAATTCCACAGCGTCTTTGAATAAGTTCAAAATATCCTGGGTCTTTGTTAGTCAACTCCATGACTTTTCTTTTATGATCTGCGTCAAAAACACCAAAGCAGTCTCCATCAATTATTTGGCCTTCTAAGCCACCGATAAAATCTTCAAAACCAGGTAAGTCAAATAAGTTCATAATCTAACACCTCATCTTATAATTTAGCAAATAAAATAAAAAGAGCTTATTTTCTAAGCTCTAATAGATTATCGATAACTGCGATTCTCGTCAATAGACCGACACCACCAGGGACTGGACTTTGGAATGCAACTGGTAAGTCTTTTTCGCAGTCTCCTGCTAACTTACCATCTTCTTTAACATTGATTCCAACATCAAATACGATGGCATCAGGCTTGACATTTAAGCTAACCTCTTCAACAGTTAATGTTTTCATATGGCCAGTAGCCACAACAATTAAATCTGCATTTCTAAGGTAATAAAGCTTATCCTCATATTTGGTCTTTGAATGAAGAACCGTTACGTTCATGCTTTCTTTTAAAAGCAATTGTGCCATAGGTTTACCAACGATATTTGAACGGCCAATAACAACTGCGTTTTTTCCAAGGAATTCATAATTCATATCTTTAAGGTAATTATAGATTCCTAATGGCGTTGCCGGAACTGTTTTTGATAATGGATGGAAGCCATCAATATCTTTTTCAGGAGCAATGGCTAACTTAACTTTTTCTTCACTGATATGCTTTGGGAGTGGAAGTTGAACGAGATAACCAGTAACGGCATCATCGTGATTTAAGCCTTCCATTAACTTTAATAATGCTTCTTCGGTAATATCTTCTGGAAGATTGTTCAATTCGCATAAGATACCAACAGATTCAGCATCTTTTATTTTATTTCTTACATATCTATCGGAAGCTGGGACATGGCCTACCTGAATGATGACCATTTTAATATTATCAGCCTCAGAGATAGTGTGCTTAAGTTTTTCTTTCTTTTCTTCAACGTATTCTTTAATTATTTGCATAGTTATCTTCGTCCTTTATTTTTATTGCCTCTTTGTTCTCTTAGCCATGCATAGAACTCATCAAGAGCCTCTTTGCAATAATGAGAATCTGGTCTAGCACTACAGCCAGATGCTGTGTGGAAACTGCAGAAATCGCATTTAGTATATTGTTTTCCCATAATTATTCTCTATTGAGTTTATCAACAATAGCTCCTAAATTATAATTTTTATCATCGATTAAATAAATCTGTAAACCAGTGGCAGTATCAGTAATTACTTCATCATAAATAGCATCAAACATGCCTGCTGCTTTGTCCATAGCTCTTTTATTTTTATCGCTTGGATCTTGTTCATATCTAACTTTGACTTTATCAACTGCAAAATCCTTTAAGTCTTTGCTATACATAATCATAAAGTATTTTACACCAGAATTAATTAAGTAATCTCTGACTACTTTATGAGATGATACGAACACAATATAGCCTTGTTTGTCTAAATCCAAAGCAGCTTTACAATAGTCTACATACCAATTTGGATTTGATTTATCAAAACTTGATGACTCAAAATCAATGATATCTAATCTTGATTTTGCTAAGGTTGTTTTTCCAATTCCTTGAAATGCACTAATAATCATGCGTGTCTCCTAATTAAATTTATCTAAGCAACGTGGCTCTTTTGGAAGACCTGGCATTAATAGTAAGCTTCCTGAGAGAGGAACAATTAAGCCTGCACCAGAGTATAATCTAACCTCTCTGATGTGAATGGTGAATCCGGTTGGAGCGCCTAAAATCTTTGCATCATCTGTTAATGAATTAGGGGTCTTAGATACACAAACAGGTAATTTGCCATAACCCATTGCTTCATATTTAGCAATTTGTTCTTTGGCTTCATCCGTATACTCAACATTGCCAGCACCATAAATTTCTGTGCAAATCTTAGATATTTTATCTAAAATAGGCTCATCCCATTTATAAAGTGGCTTAAAGTTATCTTTATAAAATTCAATTTCAGCTTCTTGTCCAGCTAAAACGAACATAACTAAATTGGCAAGAGCTTCGCCTCCGATACCACCTTCTAATGCAGCAGTATTAACAGCGGCTAAGAAACCATTTTCATCACACCAGTTCATAATAGTGTCAACTTCAGCATCAGTATCACTTGGGAATCTATTGATGGAGATTACAACTGGAACACCATATTTAACGGCATTTTCCGCATGCTTTTTTAAGTTACAGATACCAGCTTTAATGGCCTCGATATTCTCTTTTTCAAGGTCTTCAAATTTAACACCACCATGAAGTTTAAGAGCTCTGGCAGTAGCAACTAAAACGATTGCATTTGGATGAATTCCTGCTTTTTGACATTTGATGTCAAGGAATTTTTCAGCACCGAGGTCAGAACCGAATCCTGCTTCAGTGACTACAACATCAGCCATTTTAAGAGCCATTTTTGTAGCATTAACAGAGTTAACGCCGATAGAGATATTAGCGAATGGTCCGCCGTGAACAAGAACAGGATTCTCTTCTAAGGTTTGAACAACATTTGGGCTCATTGCAGTCTTCATCATCTTTAATAATGCTTTAGAGATATGAAGGTCTTTGAGATAGACAGGTTCACCTTTTCTATTATAGGCAATAAGAACGTTGTTAACTCTTTCCATGAATTCTTCTTCAGTCTCAGAAAGAACATAAATAGTCATTAACTCTGATGCGACTGTAATCGTGAATTCATCATGTCTTGGAGTAGCTTTCTTGTCATCTTGGGCAACAGTGACACTTCTAAGTGCGCGGTCATTAACGTCAAGAGCGCGTTTCCAAACGATATTTTCTGGGTCTAAATCAAGTTCATTACCTTGATAAATATGATTATCAATAACTGCAGAAATAAGGTTAATAGTTGCAGTTAAAGCATGATAGTCACCAGTAAAATGAAGATTGATATCATCACTTGGGACAATAGTTGATTTTAAGGCACCAACAGCACCACCTTTAATTCCCCAAACAGGACCTAAAGAAGGTTCACGTAAACAAGCTAATGAATTTATACCGATTTTTCGTAAACCATCGTGTAAACCAATTGTGGTTGTGGTTTTGCCTTCTCCAGCTTTCGTTGGAGTAATGGCGGTAACTAAAACTAATTTACCATCTTTTTTATTTTTTAAAACTTCTTTGTATTTCAAATCGATCTTAGCTTTATCCCAACCAATAGGTATAACATATTGTTCGGGAATACCAAGACCTTTGGTTATTTCTAAAATATTCTTCATTACTTTTCCTCTTTTTTAAATGATTCAACCTCTTCTGATAATCGTCTTTCTTCTTCTTTTTCAACTTCATCAAGTTCTCTGGTCTCAGCAATAAATGCTAATTCCATTAGTCTTCTGTGAACATATTCTTCACGAGTTCCCATTATGCTATCTCCTATCTTATGGCCGTCAAAGCAACACCGCTGCCTAAACATAAAAGCCCTATTATTAATATTATACAAGAAAATCTATTGATTTTACAAACTAAATTATACACAACGTCTTCTGGATAGTTAGCAATTGGACTATTTTCTTTTTGGACATGTTCAATAAAGTCATTCCAATTAGCTTCGTTCTTAATTGCTGTATAAGATGAGAAAAATATTACTCCTCCAAAGAAGGACATAATGGCTCCGATAATAATCATAAATATAAACATCTAAAATACCTCACCTATTAATTCTTTTGTCCATTCTTTTAATTCAATTCCATGTTCTTTGAATAGTCTAATTAAGCCTAACCTTTCAGAGCATTGATTCTCAGGTTTTTCATGAACCATCAAGACAATCTTTGGTTCACCTTCATAATGTGTTATTTTTCTAACGTCTTCTGCAATCCTGTTTAACTCAGGAAGTAAATAACCTTCAAAGTCTATTTTCTGTAAATGCTTCCAATAAGCATCTAAGAACTGACAATGTGGCCATTTATCAATATAAGGACAAGGTTTTCCAGAGCACATCTCTTCTGGAATCTCATCTTCTGTCATTAAAAAGCTTTCTTCTTTGATTCCAATTACAACACCGTTTTCATTGACATATTGACGCTTACCATTTGATGGATCTAACCATTTGGGAGACCATAACGAAGTATCAATAACTACGTGTGTTTTATCAAACCATTTTAATTCTTGAAAGTATCCTATATAAAATTGCATCTTAATTATAATATTTATCTATAGCTAAAAAACCATTTGTATCAACTGAAAGCTTTACTTGGTGATATTCTGCAGTTTTTGACGATATACCAAAAACAGGAATAACTTCTGCACCTGCAATATTTTTAGTAATATAATAACTGTTATCTGAAATTATATGAATAAATAAAAAATCTCCAAAATGTCCAAAACTTCCATTAATATTCTTAGCTAATTTTGTATCCATAGTTTCTCTAGTCATAAAGTCTTTTGCATCAACTTTAGACCCAGCAGAAATAATAAATTGGCTAGGTTTTGCTAATATTTTATCATAAGTTGTAAATTCAAAAGCATCTGTTAATTCAAAGTCTGTGCCAGAAAATCCTGTGCCTGTATGATGATATAAATGATCTAAATCACCTTTGCCACCATAGGACCAGCCATAATTTTTATGCATTCCATATTCTGTTACTGAAGCATTATAAGTTGTTTGCCCAACTTCTAATCCAGATTCACCACCGGCAATAACATGTGTTAAAACATAATAAACTAAATCATTTATTTCTTTAGTAATTGGTAAACATTCTTCTGATAACAACTCTACACGATTTCTATATAATAAATCAAAATATTGAGCTTCTAAACTGTGTAAAATAAAAATTTCACCATTTATTTGTTTAGTAGTATTTTTAAAAGCTTCATTCAAAGCTACTAATTGCTTATATAAATCAGAGTGCTCATAGTCTACAACTAGCTTATCTGTAAAATTTTCCATTATCTACTAAACTCACTTTCTTTTGAAGCTTTAACCCAAATTTGTTTGCTAATAGAATAACCATTTGTAGTTTCATCTTTATGATAAGATTCTTTATCTTTAACTTGATATCCATACTTCTCTAATTTTGGAAAGAAGGCAGTTGTTTCTGGGTCAATAGCATCTACAAAAGTAATATCAACTTCATCGACTAATTGATGCTCAATAAAGTATTTATAAAGCATCGCTCCACCACAAATATATACATCCATAACTTTTGAAATAGTATTAATGAAATGGATTAATTGGTTTAAATTATTATATGTAATAGCACCTTCAAGATCATTAAATTCACCACTGGCTTTATCCCAAAGAACTAAATTAAGTCTTTTTGGCAATGGGCGCTTTTGTAAGCTCATATAGGTATTATAGCCAAAAATGCAGACATTTCCTTTTGTAGTTTCTCTAAAATGCTTCATATCTGCCGGAATAGCAAAAAGCAAGCCATTTGCTTTTCCAATTCCATAGTCTTTAGCACAGCAAACGATTGCCTTAATCATTGTCTTCCTCCAACATTTTACGAAGTTTTAAAATAGCTCTTTTACAATTTTCACAGACATGTGCGCTTGGCTCCTGAGCTGCCATGTTAAATGCAACTAAATCACCACAAATAATACATTTAGTGTAGCTCTTTAAGTTTTCACTTTTAATAGTACCATCAAATGTCCATGGCTTATTTGGAGTATCATAAAATATTTGAAGATTATGACAAAAATCAGAACCGACATAGCCACAATGTGGACATCTAATACGTCTTTGAGGTGGCATAGAAGTTAAAACTTCTGGATCTAAATTTGCAGCTTCTCCACATTTAGGACAAACAACATGCTCTTCTGGCTGTCCATAATAAATTGTGTTAACTGCTTTTTGACCCATAATATCATTATGTTCCATTTTTAATTCAAAATCATTTTCTTTCATTATTCAGCGACCTCCATTTTCGTATCACCTCTATATCCTTTTTTAATCCACACAGCGCATGTGCAGAATCCAAATGGGAAATTGCAGGCTTTTGGACTAAGGAGATAGATATATGGAATTCCACCAAAATCGTGGAGTTCCTTAACTCTTGTAAAAGAGCTTGTTAATTTGTTTAATGGAATCAAATAGACGATATTATCCGCCAATTCCATTGAGTGCTTTAACACTTCACCAAAGATTGAATACGGAGGATTTGAAACTATCCAATCGACCTTTTCTTTATAATCGAAGAAATCTCTTCCTTCATCAATTTCACACCAATCTTTTTCAATCCCTTCTGGATAATTATCATAGAAGGCTCCTTTACCTCTGAAAGGGTCTAATACTTTTCCAGAAAGATTGAACTTACCGATAATAGTTTTCGCTGTTTCTTCAGGAGTATAAATCCTGTCGTGAGCAGTGCTCGCCATTATTCAGCGACCTCAAATTTTTCAGTAAGTTTAGTTGATTGGTAGTTATCTAATCTGAAGTCATCTTCTGTAAATGCATAGAAGTCTTTAACTTCAGGATTAATCCATAAGGTTGGAGCGTCATATTCTGGGTTTTCACAAACTTTTTTGACGGCTTCAATATGTCTGTCATAAATATGTAAATTATTAACGATATGCACTAATTCACCGACTTTGTAACCACAGACTTGCGCAAGCATATGTTGAAGGACAGCATATTCCATGGTATCCCAACCTCCTGAACAAGCAGCAGCAAGTAAGTCACCAGAACGTTGAATCAATGTGCAGTTAAGCTTTCCATCAGTAACATCCCAAATAGATTCATAGACGCATGGCGGAAGCGCCATATCCCATAAATCACCTGGGCACCACATTGTAACAATCATTCTGCGGTCCATTGGTTTATTCTTCAATAAATAGATAAGATTATCAACTTGATCGAAATCACCATAAGAGTAATGAGAAACTTTACCTAATTGATAACCATATGTTTTACCGATGGTTCCATCAGGTCTTTCCCAAGCTCTCCAAATTCCTGCTGATTTACCTAATTCATCAACAATATTAGACTTCTTTTGCCACATCCAAAGTAATTCTCTAACAACTCCTTTGAATGCTTGAGTTCTAAGTGTTAATGCTGGAAATTCTTTGCTTAAATCATATCTACGGATAGCACAAAATGTTTTAATTGTATGAGCAGGAGTTCCATCTGGCCAATGTGGTCTGACTTCAAAATCCTTATCATTAAAACCTTCTGTTAATAGTTTATTAACTTCTTCTTTAAAATATTTATCGGCTTGACTCATGTCCTACCTCCAAGTATACCTAATATATTATACAATAAATAACAAGAAAAGAAGCCGATTTTATTCGGCTTTTTCTTCTCCGGCATCATAATATCTGCCAGTTGTTTTACTTCTTTTCCACGTTGGGTGCTCTTTTAACCAATCTTTGATTATTTGGTTTTCATCCTCTTCGTCGAAGATATAATGAATCGATTCGTCCGGCAAAATTAGCTCCTTTAGGACAACATGATCTGAATCAACAAAGACGAATTCACCCTCTTCATTCTTATGCTTGAAGTTTATTTCTTCTCATTCAACTTGAACTGCTCCACAATCAAGCGGCGCAATTCTAATATCATTATAATGATTTTCAGAAGTATTTCCGAAATCTACTAATGTTTTAACGAAACTGGTGAATGTTCCATTCTTAATGTCTTCTTTACTAAAATACTGTAAATTCATAGTCTATCCCAAATAAAGTGGGAAACCTCCTTCTGGAACCGCAACATACTTAACTTTTACTGTTCCGTTTTTAATATCTTCCTTTAAGAATCCTTCGACATCTTGACGGGAAATTACAATATCATGCAATCCGTCTCTTTTTGGTGAAGTCCAATGAGTATGGATTGTTCCATCATCCCAAACAAACTCAAGTCTATGATTGCAGTCGATTTCATCATCGACTGGAATTACATAGTCACCATCTTCTGGTTCTACTGGGCAAAGCAATCTATCTGAAGTTATCGCAACTGTCTTTGTTCTTTCTTCAAGCTTATAGCAGAGGATATCTCTGCAAATTTCAAAGTAATGCTCTTGTAATTTCTTAGTATACCATTGCCAACTGTCTGAGAAATGGCCTCTTTCATATAATTCATCTCGTTCAGAAATAACAAAGCTTTCTTTAGAAATAAACACAGTCTCTTTTCCATTATTGCTGCAGCAAGCAGAAACAATATAAGGATAATAAGGAATCAAATCTAAGATTGAATCGAAGTGAATATCAATAGTGACATAAACTCCATGCTTATTCAAATCTTTTAAATTCAAATATTCTCTACCCCAATACTTATAAGTATAAGTTACTTTTGTTTTGTGGCCTTCTTTGCATCTTTTATCTTCAATAAGATGTTCATGTTTAATTACTTCAAATTGACCTGGAAGCTTTTTAGCAACTTCATCTTGGTTCCATTCGGTAACTTTTACTTTTTGGTGTTGATGCATAACACCACCGGTTCTTCTTTTGAATTCTAAGAAATCTCTATATTCGTCGCCATAATATGCACCATGGCCTTCTCCGAATTTAACAGGATTTCCTTCACGGTCATATCAACCGGCACAACCGCCAATGTGATCATATAAATCGCATTTGCCTGAAAATACTGACATATTAATTCTCCTTCGCCTTTTGAGCTACAAATCGGCCTTTTGGGCCTTTGAATTTTCTTCTGTTATATTATACAATATTTTTATAATTAATAAAAATGACGCATTAAACGTCATTTTCGTTGATAACTAATACATTTATTTGATTAGACAATACCGTGCAAGCATCTAAAGCTATTAAATGCTCTCCGATATATATGTTATGGTTTGCCATATAATCAGCATCTTCATAGCGTTCATGAAATGCTGCTGCATGCCAATGTCCACAAACTAGAATCTTACCTTTATCTTCTTCTGGCTGGAATAAGCCATTATCGTATAAGTCATATGGACAACCCCAAGTAGCTTCTTCCCAGTCATGGTCAGAAGCATTTCTCCAATTAGACGTATATTCATAACGCTTTTTAGGGTCATCATAAATTGAATAATAGCCACCAGGATAATTATCTTTTAATGGAATAAAGCTATGAACGAATATATATTTACCTAATTCATAATAATTAATCCAATCAGCTTTAGATTTAATAAATTTTGTTACTGAAGACTCTTTAACTTCATCGACAATGGTTCTCCATGTTTCAGATATTCTATCATAGATTTCATAACCACTAATACCTGTCTTATACCAATGAGCAGCAGTTAAGACTTCTTCTGACATTCCAGCAATAGCGCAGAATGTTCTTACTGTGCCATTCGAAAAATCATATGAATCGGGTACTCTTTTCTTTAAAAGGTCTAAATACAAAGCCTCATGATTACCTCTGACAAGGATTCTTCTTGATCTTGGTAAGGATTTAATATAGTTATAAACTTCTAATGTTTCCTCACCCCTATCAAACAAGTCTCCACAAACAATCAATATATGGTCTTTATTGGTTCTTCTAAAACCAGCTTGTCATAAGGCTTTTTTAAGCGGAGTATAGAATGAATGTATGTCACTTACAACAAAATAAGTTTTCATTATTTAACCAATCCTGTGTCTTTAACGGTGGCTTTAAGTAAAAGCATGTAAATAATTATATCTTTAAGCTTTTCATTCCATACGCTATCATCATAAGCTTGTTTGCTGTTGACCATTTCATATAAAGAAGTAATTTGTTTTGCGACTAATCCAGTCAAAGCTTGAGCCGGGGTGCCTTGAGTTAAAGCTGCAATATGCTTGAAAATGCTTAATCTATCACTTTCAACACTATATTCTGCTGTTTTTGCAACTAAAGTTTGTTTGATTTCGCTCATCATTTCATTGACGACGGTTTCAAATTCTGCATGTGTCATAAAAGTTCCTCCGTGAGTACACCTATAATATTATACAATAAAACCGTGCTTATTTGGTTAGAAACACGGTTGTATTTTCATTAATTTCTTTTAAAATCTTTGATTTTACGGTTCTATACTTCTTTAGAAGCATCTCATAAATATCAGATTTATCTGCTTCTAAATCAGCAATCAATTTGACTAAATCATCGATTTCTTGCTGATGTGCCTTGGTCAAATAAGAGATTGGCTTTCTAAGAACGTTAGTGGCGACGTCTTCAGAGCACTTGAACTTGCTAACCAAGAACTTAATAGCATCTTCATAGGATAAGTCGAATATGCTTTTCCAGTTGTTCGTGCTTTTAAGTTTTTCGATAATCTGCAAGACTTCTAACTTGGCTTTGTTGTCTTGAATTTGATGGGTCAATCTGTTTGTATGAGTTTGAATCAGGTAATTCAAGTTGGCTTTCACAACGAAGTCGAATCCGGCAGGAACATAGATATGGTCTTTATCGAAGAAAGCCATATTATAAGATTCGGTCGTTTGAAGTTTCTTATCCAATCTATCAAAGATTTCCTTCATGTCACATTGTTTCTTAGGGACTTTCTCAATTACGATTCTAGTTTCATAAGTAGATTCGTCTCTAAGATCAAGCTTGTCTTGAAGGATTTCTTTTTCGATAATCTTTCTGACATGCTCTACGGTCTTTGATGAAGGAAGAGCTGAAATAACGATGACGCCTTTCTTGTCGATTTCCATTTTAGACGCGACCTTAATTGAGCCATTGCCTTTTTGGATAACTTCTTCCCACTCTTTTTGTGTAGATAGGATATTAACGCCTAAATTCGGAATAGGAGCATGCTTTGGGGTATAATTCAAATCTTTATGTTTTAAGATATCGATGTAATAATCAAACATTCCGCCGATATCTAAGCAAGGGATATTCAATTTTGGAAGGCCAGAAGGAATGCCGGATTGTCCATTGATGAAGCAAAGAGGAATCAAAGCAGGCAAAGCCTCAGGTTCTGGCTTATCGATTTCACCAGTTACGTAATTGCAATATTCCATGCCATCGCATAACAACTCTAATGATAAATCAGACAGCATACCGCCGATATAACGGTCGGCGGAAGCTTGAATACCTTTGCTTGAATCACCCCAGTTACCTTGTGTCTTCATGAATTTGAATTTATTGCCGTTCTCACCTAATTGAACGATAACGCCTGAAATAGACGTTGGGTGAGGGTGATAAGGTAATGCAGCAGCGGCTAACTCAGCGACTTTGACGATACTTCTTGGCGAATCTTTCCACATGCCGTAAATAGCACGTTTATATGAAGATTTCGCGCCATCTAATAGTCCTGGATAGGCACGGCCAGAGCCAACGTAGATACCGTATTCACGGTAATTGTCTCTTGCAAGCTCTAATGCGTCTTTTTTAATGATTTCACCATTATTTTCGGGTGATTTTTTAGTTTTAACCCGAGAATTCTTAGGTTTTTCGTTGAAATTTGGCATCGTTGCAGGCTTTAATTTGACTCCAGTGTCGGTTAAAGTGCCATCTTGTTCCTCAACGAAGAGGTTAAAAGAGTAATTCATGTCTTCTTGTTTCATCTTTTTAGCCATTGATAACTACCCCCAAATCCTTTAATAAGCTTCCTTTGCCTTCAGAAGTGCCTAAGATTCTATTGAATTCATCAATATCTGACGGATATTCGATTTGCATGACGTTTCTTGTTGCTCTGTTAACCAAAAAGTATTCTAATTGGTCGTTGTTCATCTCGCCCAATCCTTTAAAACGGTGCACATTGACTGCATTTGCCGGAATTTCGTCTACATTGTTGCACCAGCCGTAGTTCTTGACGCTTGTTCCCCAGCAATATAATGGAGGAAGAGAGATATAAACTCGGCCTTGCTTAATCATATCCGGGAAAAGATTGACGAATACAGCAAGAACCAAACAGTTAATCTGCAAACCATCTGGGTCGGCGTCAGCTGAAATAATGATTTTATCATAACGAGACTTGCTTGCGTCACATTGGGCGCCGATTCCACAGCCGATACTGTTAGCGATGTCACAGATTTCCTTATTTTGTATGACTTCTTTGATGTCTTTGTAGGTCGTATTGAGAATCTTGCCTCTGATAGGAAGCACCGCTTGCGTTTCTTTGTCTCTGACATAGAGATAAGGGCCCATGGCGGAGTCTCCTTCGACGATAAACAATTCAGTATTATCACGTTTTCTTGAAGTGCACTCAACCAATTTACTGACAACAGAACGTCTACGGATATTGTCTGAAGAATCATCATTGATTTTAATCAAGCTGCTGATTTCTTTTCTGGACAAGAGAGCGTTCTGTGAAATTCTATACTCTTCAAAGCGTTTAATGAGCTGCTGGGCAACCAAAATATTGTCGTCTAGGTATTTTATCAAACTCTTAGAAAACGCTTCCATAAGGTCGTTAAAATAGTTTTTATTGACGACTAATTTTTCTTTGGTTTGCGAAGAGAATTCTGGATGTGAAATGAATACCGCGATGATTCCTCTGAGACCTACTAAATAATCAGAAGGTTTAAGTTCAACGGTCGGACGAATATTCTTATGTTTTGCTAAGAATGCTTCCCAGGCAGACATGATTACTTTAGAAAGAACTTGCACATGTGTGCCACCTAAATAGTTAGATAAGAGGTTAGTATAACCAAAATATCTGTCTTTGGTATCAGAAGTGTATCTTAGAGCGACTTTCATCGCTTCCTGTTCTTTATTCGTAACGTCGATTTCAGGAATGTCGACATAAGTTACGATTTTGTCGTCATCCTCAACGATTAAATCAAAAATCTTACTATTGGTGTCGACTTCGTGCCCGTCAATGATAAGCCTTGCCCTGAATCCTAAAGCAGAAGCGATCTTACAGCGATTTAAAATGAAGTCGGTAGGAATGGCTTCGACTTTGAAATATTGTTTGTCAGGAATAAATGTAACTTCAGTGCCGTCTGGCTCTTTGGTTTGTCCTTTTGTCAAAGTGACGTCAGTTGCGCCATGGGCTTCGACTTGGACATACTTTCCACTGCGATAAGAAATAATCTTCATATATTTGGAAAGCGCATTGGTAATCGTCAAACCAAGACCATTAAGACCTGAAGAATAATTATAAGAAGAGTTATCGAATTTACCGCCAGAGTTGGCTTTCGTCATTAAGATTTCGAGAACTTCTTTCTTTTCCCCATTCTCTAATGTCTTCTTGCCATGCGGAATGCCACGGCCCCAGTCTCTGACTTTGTATGTATTAGTTGATGAATCAATCGTGACTAAAAGCTCTTTGCTATAACCGGCTTGAACTTCATCGATAGCGTTATCAAAAATTTCAGATAAAAGTTGGCGAGCGTCAGTCGCATCGCCAATATACATGCCTCTACGTAATCTAATGTGACTTACGTCATCTAATACTTTAATATTGTCTGCTGAATAAGCCATTAAATCGCCTCCTTTGGAAACATCATCACTATATTATACAATGTATCTTATTCTAAAATAAAAAGAAAAAACTGAACTTTCGCAAGCTCAGTTGTTCTTTTCTTATATGTTCTTTTCTTTATAATGCATATATATACATTATATTAGTAAATATACTATCGTATATTTACTTTAGTTTTCAGGCAAATGCAAATCAGATTCTAATTTTTCTATCTCTTCTCTTCAGGTCTGTCTTTGTTTTTTAACAGCTTCAAAATCTTCTTCAGTCAATAAACCTTCAACATATTTTATTATTTCAGCGTCTGTTCTTGTCAAATAAGATTTTAATCTTGAAATTTTAGTAAAGACATTCGCTTTTTGCTCTCTTCTTAGTCGATCAGCCTCAAAAAGAGCCGGATCAGGAATATATTCACCATTTATAACTTTGTCAAATCCTGGATGAATAATAGTATCCTCTGATACTTCAATATAAGGTTCACCTTCATGAAAAGGGTCAATACAATATTCCATTATAGTTCCATCCTCATTCAGTCTATAATTAGCTTTTTTCATAAATATATTCCTCCTTATTTATTTATTATAATTTTGTAACAGTATATGTATATTCGCTAGGAATATTTGGCTCTGAACTGTGGCCTATTGAGAATCGCCATTCCGTATTCAGAACATCTCTGTTTGTCATAGAGAAAGCACGAACATTACCACAAGTTGTAACATTGAAGACTCCTCCACCAATCGTTATTAAAGCTAAGGCAGAACTGGAGCCAGACCCCGCTGCTCAAGTATAAAGTTTACCAGATATAATTTTGCTGCTGTCTCAATCGTTTTTTATTTGGCTAAACTTTGTATATTTCTCCGATTTAGTAGAAACCAAATAAATAATAATTGTGGTATAATAGTCTGTTGACTCCGTAGTTGTGCCAGTATCATAGTGCTTAATATAGAGTTTATTACTAGACGTTACATTTATTGCATGTAGATATAAACTCGTTTTCTGCTCAACTGAACCTGCCACGTCTGTGCTGGTAACATACCAGCTATCATTTTCAATATCACTCGTCTTTGTTGGAACAGTAATATTTATTACCTTATCAGCAGAAGCATTGGCGGTAAATGTATCAAGTGTAGTATTATTTTTTTGAATTGTTAATGTTGCGTTATTTACTGTTGGAATAGTTGGAAGGCCTATTAGGTCACTATAAGCTCCAGTAGTGGCGACAGTGGCTAGTCTTGGTGTATTTGACAATAATGAATAATCCAATTTATTATTAGCATCAATAATGTCTTGTTTTTTTCAAATAAGACTTTCAACAGATGTTTTGTCCCAATCAGAAAAGTTAAATTGACCAGCAGGGTCAGCGCTATCTTTATTTGCTGTATACAAATAGCCTCTAAAATAAACTGTATCACCTTTGTCATAATGCCATTCTTCATTATAGGCATGGTCTGTAATAGTTCAGCCAATACGCTTTAAAAGCCACTCTGAAAGTTTTGCCTCTTGCCAATATTTTGGGTCAAAAGCCGCAGGACCAAATGTAGTATCACTAATACATTGATAAAGCTTACCTTCATAGATGGCTAAATCTCCTGCATAAAATAGTTTTTCAGCACTAAAATTGACTTCAATACCTTCAATCAAATTTAGGTCTTTTTGCACTTGTGCCGCAGTTTGCGTTAATACAAAATCTTCCATTAGTCGTTCTCCTTTGCATATTTAAGCTTTTTATTGTCTTGTGATACTAATCTTTTTAGATCGTAAGAAACCACGCTATCGGCTTCAAAGCCATCAGCATTTATAGTAATATCACTTATAGGATTAAATAGATAAATAGTGCCAGCGTTATATGTAAAATCAGCACCTGTTACAGAAAGTGCTCTTGCATCAGGCAAATCATAACCTTCTGCAGCTATTAATTTTATTTCACCCTCACCATTTTCACTCATAAAAGTACTACCTTTATAAGTTCCTGTTGAATAATTGACTATGATTTCATAGCCAACTTTATATTCAACTATATTAGAAAATTCACTTGAGCGGTGACCAATACCTGAGGCTTTTGCTTGAATTTTATAACGGCCAGGCTTTAATGATAAAGTTCTTAAATCGACTCTTACACTCGCCATATAATTAACCGCCTAGTTATTATTTTTCTAATTCGTTTATTTCTATACGCCAAGCATGACGTTGCGCCTTAATATCAGCATATTCCTCATCGGTTAATTCACCATCAGCGTGCTTTAAACATTGATAATCTGAGGCTGCTAAAAGTTGTTTTAATTCAGCTATTCTATTAATTTTTGTTTCATCGGCGACCTTAACAAATTTGCCTTCAACTACTTTATCAATGCCGAGTCTGACTACTTCATCTGTCTCAATATAAGGCTTTGTTTCATCGAATGGAATTTCATGACATTCGATAATGACATTATTTTTATCTATTTTATAATTATGTCTCATAAATTATCTCCTTAGCAAATTTGTTGAATTAAGTAGGTAGTAACAAGATCTGACTCACCATAAGGTCATTTAGCCGCTACATAAATATCTGTTGTATTATTCCAAACAGTAATTGGACAATCTCATCCACCAAATACGGCTGGAATTTCTATTTGTGTTCCTTGACCACGAGATATTTGACTTACAGGGAAGGTAACTACAGTTGCATCACCTTTACCATTATGTTTTCCATACCAGATAAACACGTGTCCTTGTGTAACATCATCCGTAATAGGAAGATTTCCTGTACTACCAGCAGAACTATAGTAAATAGTTTTTGTAGTTACAACACCAGCAGCTCCTGTAGGACCTGTAGGTCCAGTCAAACCAGTTGGACCTGTTGGTCCCGGAACAGTTGAATCAGCTCCAGTCGGACCTTGTGGACCAGTAGGTCCTGTAGGACCCTCAGCTCCAGGCTTTCCATCAGTTCCCGCAGGGCCAGTTGGACCGGTAGGACCGACGCTTCCCTCACCAGCAGGGCCGGCAGGGCCTGTCGGACCCTCAGATCCAGCCAAACCAGTTTCACCAGTTGGGCCTTGAAGTCCTGTTGCACCAGTAGGTCCAATAGGGCCTTGTTCGCCTGTAGGGCCGATAATTGCGAAAATACCAACATCGTCAAATCCATTTACATTTCCGGTTTTAGATGAGTTTGTGTAAATCCAAAGATGGCTGTCGATAATATATCCATCGCCTAATGTTGCTCCAGAACTTGGAAGCTCTGAAGTGCTGGATAGCGTGCCTTTAATATTGACGCTTGTTCCATCATTTCCTTTAGGACCGGTTGGACCCGTAGGACCAGCTTCACCAGTTGGACCAATAGCACCTGTAGGTCCGACACTTCCAACACCGCTTGCGCCAGTTGGGCCAATAGGACCTTCAGAACCATTTGTTACAACAAAAGTATCATGAGTACCATTTGTATATGTAATAGTATAAACATCTACATTACCAGAAGAACTAGACTTTGTGATAGATGTAATTCCGTTACCAGTTGCACCTGTATCGCCAGTAGGTCCTTGTGGACCTGTAGGACCAGTTGGACCTGTTCGTCCGTCTGCTCCTGTTGGACCGGTTGATCCAGCAGCACCTGTGCTACCTGTAGGACCTGTTGGGCCTGTTGGACCAATATCTCCAGTTGGACCTAGAGCGGTAATATCGCCAGGACCTAAAATAGTTGCACCATTAATGGTTTTAATATTAACGCCACTAACTAATGTAGCTTGTTTATTAGCAATGGCAGCTATCGCAGCATCTATTTCTTGACCAGTATAATTACTTGTATATTTTGCCATAAATAGTCTATTCTCCTTTTTATAATTTTAAGATCATATAATTTAGCAAATAAAAAGAAGTTATATATAATAATAACTTCTTTTTTATATTTTTAATTATGATTAATAGAAGTATATTTAATAATTTGTTCAATTAATTGTATGTTTATAATTATTTATTATTGCCACCACCCATTGATAAACCAGTGATTTCGACGTCGGTAAGTAAGATGCATAATTTACCAGTCAAACTAGCAACATTGTCATCATTAACTAGTACAAGGTCGCCATTATAGTAAGTAACCATTGTACCATAACCATAACCGCTATACATAGAAGCCATATGGTAGTTACATTCGATAGCAACAACGTTTTGAAAAGTACCTGTATAAACATTTAATGTGCTTGTGCCGTCCTTAAAGTAAACATTACAGTCACCGTTTGCGCCGCTACCGTGTAACGTTAAATTGAATCCACCATTTACTATATTAGCAACAAAATTACCATTACTATCTACTTGTAACGTTTTGCCATTATCACTACCTGTAACGGTTGGTAATTTTTCTGCTTTGTTAATCGCTGCTTGGACTTCAGCGCCTGTTTGTGTTAATGTTGTATCTGCCATAATTTATTTTCTCCTTTAATTAATTATAAATGTACTTAAATATTTGTTCTAATAATTCCATATTTATATTAAATTATCTTTCTAATTGGTAGTTTGTGCATAATTTACTTCAGCACTACAAATAATAATACCGCAGGCAAATATAACCATATATATGTTTGTACTTTCATTAATTGGTTGTGCATCGCTTCTTGAATAATAAGCCCCCATTACCAAGTGTGGGTCGTCGTAACCTTTACTTTTATCGTTAATTAATAAAATAGCAGTATAGGGGCCTGCATTTGTAACGCCCAATTCATTACGTATTTTTGTTAAATTAAGCATAAATATATTACCGTGCATGCTACTATAGTTTGTGCCATCGCCACTATAAGCAATATCACTTGCACTTAGTTCTCCTGCATTACTTAAAGATAAGCCGCTGCTTATAGTTTTAATATTTGCAAGTCCCTCTACTTTGTCTAAATCTGCTTGAACTTGTGCTCCTGTTTGGGTTAATGTTGTGTTTGCCATAAATTAACTGCTCCTTTTATATTAAGGTTCTGTACTGCCACCGCTGTGGGTACTGCCACTGTTGGTACTTCCACTAACCATTTGATAACTGCGGTCAGCCACGATTTCAGAATCTATATTTACGCTGCTTCCATCAAAACTGACTTCATATCTTCCGATTCCGACGTGCTTGGAGTCATATGCTGATTCACCAAATCCACCAGTATTATATTCACTGGCAATCCATTCACGCCAGGTCATACCTTCATTGGCTTGATAAGAGGTATCGCTGATCGTAAATGATATTACGCTAATACTTGACTCGCTTGTAGTCAAATATCCATCGCTTGCCTTTATATAATTATCGTCGCTATCTAATATAGCGTTATCTGGTGCTAAGTCTATCGTTGCTGCTAATGTTCCATCTGCATAAACTTCAAATTCTGCAGCATTGGCATCTACATTGTAGATTCTAAGCACTGAGGCGCCACTCGTATTGTAAGTTATCTCATTGCTTGAACCTGATTTTCCATAGCCTTCTGCAGCCAATTTAACCGTAATTGTATGGCTTCCAGCAGCTAAGCTTAATGAAGATAAATCGAATGTCTTTGATGGGAATTGCTCAACTGAGTATAAAGTCAAGTTAGCAGAAGCTAAAAATGTATCTGTAATTTCATATCCAGTACTTGGGCTTATTTGTCCTGAACTTAAATTGAATCCAAAAAATCTTCCGCCAGTACTTGTAAACGTATATATCTGTGATGATTTTGTTGAATTATATAATCCAGTTTGATTTATTACCAATGAATCGCCTTCGTCCACAGAATAAGCTACACCATCTATTGTAATTGTAGGACCACTTGGTTCTATGATTTGAGTAGCATTAACTTTTAAAAAAGTAACAAGATTTTGATTAGTTGTGTCATCACCTGTAGTTATTTCTAAAATAGATTCCACATCTCCTAAGTTAGTAGATTCACTACTACTTGCACTGTAGAAGACACCAACTGTATCTCCATAACTTGTAATCGCAATGACTGGATAATTAGTATTATCCGAATTACTAATATACATTACTAATGTGCTACCATAATATCTAAACATACCGCTAATATGGTTACTGTTCATACTTTCATATGAACCGCAGGTAATTTTATTGTTGATACTAAGGTTTAATGCAGTAGCGGCAGTACCAAAAGGGCTAACCCACTCACTAGGTTTCTTAATCTGCCATTTAGTGTTTGTTAAATCTTGTGGATCAATAGGTTTTAACTGTGCTGAAGCTGTAACACTTGTTGGAAATCCAAGCTCTGTCAAAACAACTTCTCCTGTAGCGCTTGAATACGATGAAGTAGAACCTGTAACAGTAATTGTTTCCGGTAGAATAAAATATTCATGTGATGGAGATAATGTTTCAGATATTGATGATAATTTTCCATGAGTTATTGTAAATTGCATAGTTATTTACCTCCTATCCGTTATAAGCCAGTTTGATATGTTTCCATAATTGATTTTCATTAATTGCTAGCACCTCCTCCACCTGCATTTACTGTATAAATTGTATATGTTGTTCCGTTTATTATTGCATCGGTTGGTTTTACATTTGTGCCATTTAATTGCACGAAATAATCATATCTTCCTGCTAAATAATGCACACTGCCATACTCGGCTACCCATTCTCCTGTGTTATAATCACTACTACACCAATCCGCCCAAGTCATACCGCTTTCAGCCTGGAATTGAACATTATCTACAGTGAAACTAATTTGAGTATCTACACAAGTAACCGATATAGTTGTGGTATCATCCCCAGAAACGACTATAACACCAGTTGTATTATCATAAGAAACTAATGTGCCATTTGTTACTGTTATACCTGCACTAGTTGAAGGCAAAGCATATCCCGTATCTGGTGTTATTGTAAAAGTAATATTTCCTTTAGTTAGATTAGTTAAAGAGTGACTTAATTTATATGAATTAGATGATTCAATTAGTGTAGCATTTTCTTCTAACCAAGCAATTAAATTAGCATTAGTTACTGCTTGATCAGTGCCACCGGTGATTTCAAGTGTGCATTCAACATCACCTAAAGTAGTAGGAGTTCCAGTATAAGATGGTATATATGAAACATAATAGTTAGTTCCTCCTAAACTAACTATCGTAAAACGTGGATAAATTCCAGAAGACTTAGATGGATATTGACTTACTATAATTCCGTTTGTTGAAGAAGAGGGAGTAAAGTTCAAATAAGTAGAAATATTTGAAACATAATTACTATATGTTATTTTTGTAGATACATAAAAATTACTTTCAGAGGTTATTCCAGGTAATTTTGATATTTCACTTGGTTTTTTAATCAACCATTTGGAATTGGTTAAATTTGTAATTGCCATAATCTAGTCTCCTCCTAGTCATTGCTGCCACCACTATTATTTGATGGATTATATGCTAATAAAATATCATAATTTCCATCTAATATAACTTCAGTAGCATTGTTATAAGTATGAGTACCAGCTGGTGTAGTATTATTGTTGATAATTACTCCACTATTTGTTCCTCATACATAAATTTTAGTTTTACCAGAATATGAGGTTAATCCTGTAATTACACCATCTTTGTCACAATATGAATCATAATCATTCTCATTTTCAGGTGCACTTTCAAATTTAATATAAGTTGCAACAGTTAATATACCAGAAACCTGCTCGGCAGTAATATTTCCGCTATAACCGACCGTTGGTGCATCTACAATCTCAATATATGGGGCTTGTAATTGCTCTAAGCAAGTAGCGGTAATTGTGACATCGCCTGTTGGGTTGCTTAACGTTACAATGCCTGTGCTGCTACTATAAGCGTAGCTTGCATTTGTAACAGTTATTGTTTCTGGGAGAGCATAGCCTTGGCTAGCAGAAATAGTAACTTCAGCTGTTTTTCCGCTTTCAATAGTTAAGTCACCACTGGAAGAACCATTTGTGATATCTGCCATAATATTATAGGTTTCTTCAGTGCTGTCCTTGACGCAGAAGAATAAACCGTTTTTTGTTTCTAAATAATTTGAGTCCGCTAAAACGAAATTTGAAGCATTATTATAGTCTTCCATCTCAACGCTTGCAGTGCCGACAGTCAATACAATATTGCCGATAGAATTTATTTTGATAGATAGATCTTTATATGAGCGTTCGCCATCATCAGTGCCGGAGGCAAGCGCGCTTAAATAATACTCTGTGCCGTCTACCGTTAAAACGTTATCTTTTAATTTAATAATATTAAAACCGCTGATTTTCGTTGCAGGCTGTGGAATAAGCTCTACATAAATTTGATAGCTATTGCCATAATCTTTTAGATAGAATCTGTATTTTCCACTGGCTAATACTTTAATATTCGTAGTGTCGGAGTTATACTCAAAATTGGCTTTTGCTCCGCCTTCTTCTATAAAGGAATAACCAAGCCAAGTGTCTGTACCAACAAGATGTAATTTAATTTCATCGTTTACATTAAGATTTACAGTTAATAAGTATTGATTAAGCGCTTCGCTAGGCTTTCCATAATTGTTTAATTTAAAATTATATGCAGCGACTGGCTGCCAGTCGTTCATTGTGCCTTTTAAAAACCAACCATTTGACGCTGATGATACTGTAATTGTATATGTAGTTGTTTTATCATTATAGGTGGCTGTTACTGTTTGAGAACCAGTAGCTAACATATTATAGCCACTAAAGGTCGCGCTTGCAGTTACGTCTTCTGAGGTAGAATCACTATAAAGCGCAGTTACTGTTCCACCAAACACAAAAGTGTCTCCGACTGTAAAATTTGTTTTTTGTCCAGAAACTGCTATGCTTATGAGCTCTTTTGTAGGCTCAATAATTTGCGTAGCGTTTTGATAAAACCAAGCGATTAGATCAGTATTTGCTGCATCATCACCATCTGTGATTTCTATTATGTATTCATCACCAACAGCTCCATTAGCCATACCACCAGGCGTTGTCGTGCTAAAGTAATTATATCCAATATCATAGAAATAATTGCCTGTTCCGCTAAATAAAACTTCAGTAATACCAGTAAAAGCTTCATCATTAATGGTTCCATTAATAGAGTAGTCAGACTCATGGGAAGGCACTCTACCTACACTAATAATGTTAGTGCAAGTATATTTCCATTTAGTGCCTATTAGTGTTGATGGTAACTGAGTAGCATTGGCTTCTAACCATGCAATTAAATCAGAATTAGTTGCATCTTCTCCACCAGTTATTTTAATAATTTTATAAGCATTGTTAGACCAAGTATCATTTCTTGAATCATAAACTCTATCACTATTTAATTCATCATAATAATAGTCGAGTCCTTGATTATCCGGCCCACTTCCACCACCTATGTCAGAGCCAATATCATATACTAAGCCAAATTTTATAAACGAAGTATTATTTGATGTAAAACTTAAATCGTATTCATAGTTTTGCATGTAAACATCTACAGCGTTATCCATTAGCCATAAAGTTCCGGTTAAATCTGTGATGCTATCGACAGTATTACTTTTAGCTCCATTTTGAACAGCAAAAACAGAGGCTTTGTTTTCAAACCCTCCAATTATTTTTTCAAAATTAAATGTCTTGCTTGCACTCATATTAGATTGTCTCCTTATTAAATTACAAGGTAACAATAAATATAAAAGTTCCCATCTTCCTTAAGCACTAACTTACAATATAAATCCCAGATAGACATCGATTCAGCATTTTCATTCGTATAATAAAATCCGGTGCTAAGTTGTGTTAGCTCATGAGTAGTTTTATCTTCAGTAAACCAAACAACTTGAGATTCTTGTACTCCGTCTCCGGAGTCATTTGAGAAATAATTGCCATACTCTTCATTAAATTTAATTCTATTAATCATGAAGAGTCTGTTATTAAATTTGGCAATGACAAAAGCAACTTCACTGCCATCGGCGCCAAATTCTAATCTATTTGATATCAAACCATCATTTTGAACTGTAAATTTCAAATAGTCGTTAACATAAATTTCAGTACCAATTAGGGTATCTTCTGTAGTTTCTAATAATAAATTAGCTCCAACTTTTCTTAATTGAATCATATTTTATTCCTCCGATACTAAAGTTAAAGAAATTATATCTTCATCTGCGATATCTTTTTCAACAACTGAATCAACACTGGCACTATTAATAGTAATAGAGCTTATAGTCATTGAAGTGCAATTATGAGTTGTAATTTCTTTTAAAATTCCCTGTGATGTCAAATAAGCAGTAGAATTATTGGTGCCATCTTCATACAAAAGAATAGAATCTCCTACTGAAAATTTTGCCTCACTGGTTGGCTCTGCTAATGAAGAGTAAGTTGTTCCGTTAATGCTTAATGAATAGCTAGTAACCTTTGATAATAAAATGTTACTGGAATATTCACCTTGTTTAGCATAAACATACTTATCTTCTCCACCCAATACTCTGTCTAAGTCATAGGATTTTGTAACGCTCATAAGTAAATTCTCCTTAATAAATTATTGTATATCTAATAATTAATTGCCGCCTGTTGTTGCATAATAAATATGATCAGCAATAAGCGTATCTTCTGCAGAACAAAGCACATATGTTGCACTATCAGAGTAAATACATGCTCCAGCATTTTTATAGCACATATCTGCTCTAACATCATTGTTAGTATTATAGCTAGATGCTATGAAATCAGCCCAAGTCATTCCTTCTTCTGCCTGATACTGTGTAGTTGATCCTGCGTCTTTATAATTGATTGTAAATGTAAAAGTCGACTTTGGGGCTGCACCTTTTTCAACATCAAAACTTTCACTACCGAATGCTAAGGTATAATAATCTCCATGGTCGGTTACAACAAGGCCATGGAAGGAGGATGGATTAATCTCGATGTGCTCTGGCGGAGTCGCTTTGCCGATAACAATGTGGTTACCCTCAGCAGAATTCAAATAAAATGAAATATTATATGCAGCCGATTCTATAATACAGACATTATGATCGGCATCGAGGGTAAATCCACAGCCTTGCCAAGTAGTTTCATTACCATACCAAGCGTTTTCGCTACTTCTTACCTTAATTTTTGCATTAGCGTCTAAATACAATCCTGAAAGAGTGTATTTATTAGTCTCAGTTGGATCTTGAGTTAACTGATAGTTTTCATAGATCGTTCAGTTATTTATTGTTCCAACGACATAATAGTTAGGCATATTTTATTACCTCCTACCTATTAATAAATTGTTGCGCTTCTTACTACAACTGTATTCGTAGCTGCGTCAAAGTAAACAGCTAATTCATATAAATGTGTACTGTCTGGCACGAAGAATAAACCAGTGTATTTATTTGTTGTATTTTTATTCAACTTAAAGTTATGAGTTGCAGCATTAATAGTGCAGCTTGTATTTACAAATTCCTTTGTAGAATCCAAACCAGTTAATACTACGTTTTCAATAACTTTGTAGTGGGTAGTTTTTAAAGTTTCCCAGTCAGAGCTAACGACAGTAAACAAATCAACGCTTGTTAAATCTTGCACTGGATTTACTGCAAATTCGCCTCTTACTAAACCGCCTTGGCTGTCAAAACCGATTACAGAAGTAGGTGTGCCAGAAGTTACAGAGCTTGTGGTTAAGTTATTTTGCTTGCCAGAAAGATCGACATTAGCTACTGTGCTTGTTACAACAGAGACACCATTAACTTGAACATCAGTTACTGGAATTGTTGGTTTATTTTTAATATAATCTAATTTAGTATTGTCTGATTGATTCCAGTCACTTTGAATTTGTGCAGCTGGAATAGTTGGTTTATTTTTAATATAGCTTAATTCGCTGCTATCAGTTTCATTCCAGTCAGCTTGAACTGGTGCTTCTGGAATTGTAGGCGTATCTGATAATAATGTATACGAAAGCTTGTGTGTTGCATCAATTTTATCTTGTTTTGAAGATAAGTCTTGATGAGCAGTAATGACTGTGCCGAGATTTGCAATACCATTTATAACGCTAACCGTCTGATTGTTCATAAGAATCTCAGTTACAGCATTTTGAGTAAAGTGTAAAGCAAGAACATCAGCTTCTAATGAGCTTATGTTTTGTTTTCCAGAAATATCTGGATATGCTGGTAAAGTAATTAATCCATTAACTTGAGTATAAGTTGAACCAGCTTCGCCAAGCTTGATGGAAGTTGTTAAGCCTGGAGCACCTGTTGGACCTTGAATGCCTTGTGGTCCTGTAGGACCTAAGTCACCTTGAATACCTGTAGGACCAATTGGACCAGCATCACCTTTATCGCCTTTAGCGCCTGTAGGCCCGATTTCACCTTGTGGACCGACAGAGCCTGTTGGACCTGTAGGACCAGCCTCACCAGCATCGCCTTTAGCTCCGGTAGGACCTTCTTTACCCTCAATTCCTTGTGGTCCAGTTGGGCCAGTAGGACCAACTTTTCCAGACTCACCTGTAGGACCAGTAGGACCTTGAATACCAGTCGCACCGGTTGGGCCTACTAAACCTTGTGGACCTGTAGGACCTTCTTTACCGTCTGCGCCTGCATCCCCGGTAGGACCGGTTGGGCCTGTATCACCTTTAGCACCATTTGAACCGGCAGGACCTTGTGCTTTAACACCAGTGTCGGTAGATCCAATCCACCAAGTACCATTTGCCCCGATATGAGGTGTAGTGCCTGTGGCACCTGTTTGTCCTGTAGGACCAATTGGGCCAACATTACCTGCAGCACCATTGGTTACCGTATAATCAAAAGTACTGTCATTTGAGAACGTAATTCTATAAGTATCAATTAAATCAGCAGTTCCAACCTTAGTTACAGATATAATAGAAATACCTGTAGGACCTTGAATACCGGTGTCACCAGTAGGACCTTGTATACCTTGTGGGCCTTGAGGGCCTGTTGGGCCTCTCATTGAAATTGCTATAGAGATTACAACATGATCTTCGGCTATACTTGAAATAATGCCATAATTAGCGTTACTAAATACAATCACGTCACCTACAGCAATAGATGTATCATAATTTATAATATTAGCAAAATATACCCAAACATTTTCATAGCCTTCTACGGTAGTATCAGTAGTTGAGTATTGTTTAGCGTTTTTACCTGCAGGACCTATAGGGCCTTGAGGGCCTGTTGGGCCTATTGCACCAGTTAAACCAGTTGGACCAATATTACCGGTTGCGCCTGTAGGACCAACTAATTCTGCTTTTTGTTCTGGAGTAAGATCTTCATATGTAAGAGCTGCACCGGTAGGACCAATCTCACCGGTAGGACCTACAGCACCACGTGCACCGGTAGGACCGATATCACCAGTAGGACCTATTGCTCCAATGTCTCCTTTAGCTCCTGTTGGACCAATGTCACCTTGAGCACCAGTAGCACCGGTAGCTCCTGTTGGACCGACAGGACCAGATAATGTGTGAATAACGTCTAACACAACGTAAGTAGGCATAGCTTCCTTAACAAATGCATAGACGGCATTACTAAATAAAACTACATCACCAATAGCAATTACATCACCATCTTCCGGATGATAGTTGATAATATCTGAATAATAAACCCAAACATTTTCCCATGATGGTTGGGCTGTACTTGTTGTAGTATAAATTTTTCCTCTTGGACCTTGAGGACCTCGTGCACCTTCGGCAGTTTCAATGTTTCCTGAACCTAAAATACTATAGCCGTTAATGGTTTTAATATTTTGTCCAACAACACCAAGCTTACCAATAAGTACATCTTGTTTTTGTGCTAATAAAGCATCAGTTTCACCAACTGTATAATAAGATTCAATAGAACCGATGAATTCCCAATGATTTTCTCCGCCTAATAAGATTCTCCATCTATAATAAGCAGTTGGATGTCCCTCAATAGACTCATCGGCTAAAACTTTGATAATATCTTTATCATTTAAACCAGTTGTATCATAGGCTTCAAGAGCGGCTTTAGTAGCAACAACATCAACAACGTCTGACTTTGATGTAAGAGCGTCAATTTGTTGTTGTAAATCAACATCAGCGGCTTCTCTTGCGCGGGCCTCATCAGAAATAGCTGTTTCTAATAAAGCTTCTTTATTTGTTGCTCTTGTGACTTCGTTTGAAATTGTTGTTTTAATATTAGTTTCTTCTAAGCTAGCTCTATTAATTTCAGAATTAATTGCAGAATTAAGGTTTTTGCCTTGTCTTGCAGATAAAACTTTAGAGCCATCGTCTGTTGTTGTATTGTCAGCAATTTTACTTTTATCAATATAATTAGCTTCGAGATGTGTTACTCTTGCTTTAAGCTGATTGTCGATTACATCTTGGTCTGCGGCTTTTCTGTAAGCTGAAAGGTCAATTTTTGCAGAGCCAAATCTTTCCCAATCATTATTAACCCAGAGATATTCATCATAATTATTAAAACCGTCTTTGTCGACTTCGGCACTTGGATTAGCTACTCTTAATAAATAGACTACATTTTTTTCAACTTTAGCTGGGGTTGGTAAAGACGTAACAATTTTAAATCTTAGAGCAAATTCATCGATTTTTTTCTCTATGGTTTCTCTAACAGATTCTGTTACATCATCAATTTTAATCTTTTTTAATTTATTTTTGACATTCTGTTCAGTATTGTCATAAATATAAATATAAGCACCATCAGTAATAGCATCAATTAAAATTAAATTATTTTCTAAATCTCTTGGTGCTAATTCAGCTTTAAGTCTATCCTCTAAAACTTTAAACTTAATGCTTTCGCTAGTACTTTGAACCACATTTGGCGCAAAATTATTATTTCTTCATGGCATTTTTGGCATATCCAACAATCTCCTTTATTAAAAATTAGCTAACAACAATCGCAATTTTATCATATAATTTAGCAAATAAAAAAGCAAAATACCATAATAATATTTTGCTATTTTATTTTTTTAATTAAATAATCTTATTTTAACAAGCCCTTAAGCTCTTTAATTCTGGCTGCATTTACTTCTGCTTGCTTATCTAACTCAGCGATATCAATATCAGAAGTACCATATAATCTAATATGTCTAGTGTATTGAGCTGTTTTTTCGTCATAGCACTTAAACCAGGCTTCTAATCCAAGAAGTTCGGCTTTATAACTACTAACTTTTTCTTTTTCGGCTAGATATTCTTCGGCTTCTTTTCTGTCTAAATGGCCTTTTAATACTTTGCATTTCTTAGTCATAAGATATTTAATATCTTCTTCACTAATTTCAATACTTGGTTTTGCAGAATTAAATGGCACTGCGGTATAAGCTACAATATAGCCATTTTCTAAGATATAATTTACTTTCATATTATCTAACTCCTAAAACTTCTTGAATCCATGTAGCTGTAAATCCACCAGAGCTCCAGTGCATGCCACTGTAATTTGTGCAATAGAATGGATAGAATGAAATACCAATACCACCATCATTATCAACAGCATATACAATAGCATCACCAACTTGAAGCTCTTCTTGGCTTGACATATTAGTATAGTGGGCAGTAACAGCACAATGAACCGCTCTTACAGACGAGGATAATCCAAATAATACACTTGTTGGGACAGATACAGAGAAAATTCTTTGAGGTGAAGCATCTTTATGCCAGAATGTAAGAATTATAGTTTTATATTGCAATAATTTTACTGCACTATTACAATCTGTTGGTAATGCGCTAAATGGAATAATATTTTCTCTGCCACCTGAATAAAGCATTCTAACAGTACCAAGTGAACCATTTGCATACCAACCAGCAACGCCATTGCTCTTAGTATATAAAATACCAGTTTCTTTATCTAAATATGTATCACCGATACCACCAACGTCTTTGCTTGGTTCACCGGTTCCAGCAATAAAGTTAGTTCCATTAGTGCCATCTACACCATCTTTACCGTTTTGGCCTGCTTCGCCTTGGTCACCACGGTCACCTTTATCACCTTTATCACCTTTTGCTCCGACAGGACCAGCTTCTCCAGTAGGTCCAGTAGCAGAAACTCCAGTATCTACACCATCAAACCACCAGTTTCCATTATAGCCAATTGCTGGAGTAATACCATTTGCACCGGTAGGTCCGACATTACCTGGAGTACCAGCTTCTCCTGTAGGGCCCTTTAGGTTTCCGTTTTGTTTTATCCATGTGGTATTATCACGTTTATAATATAAATCACCAGTAGTTGTGTCTAACCATGTATCACCGACGTTACCATCGATTTCATATGGAACTCTGTCTCCTGATACCATTGAAGTACCGCGAGGACCAGTAGGTCCAATTTCGCCAGGAGCACCGTCTTGGCCGTCAAGACCATCTGTGCCTTTTAATGAGGCTAGCCATTCGTCTTCAGTTCCAATGCTTGGATCATGTTCTTTAGCGATTTCATAGGCTGATTTGCCGTCTGTACCGTTTTGTCCATCTGTACCATTAGCACCGGCTGGACCGGTAGCGCCACGTTCACCTGTAGGACCTGTTGTGCCTGTAGGGCCTTCAGGACCTCTTATATTACCGATAGGCTCACCCCATGAACCGTTTTGCTTTTTATATAAATTATATGTTCTTGCATCGATATAGGAATCATCGTCTGTTCCTAATTCACTGTATGGCTCATTCCAGTCTAAAATCAAAGAACTACCATTTAAACCAGCTGAACCAGGCTCACCTTGCAAACCAGTAGGTCCTATTGGACCTGTTGGGCCTTGGATACCTTGCAAGCCTTGTGGGCCAGTAGGTCCGACCTTACCTTGTGGGCCTTGAATACCACGTTCACCTTGTGGACCGGTTGGTCCAATATCTCCATCAGCACCTCTTTCACCGGTAGCACCTGTTGCGCCTCTAGCACCTTGGTCACCTTTAAGACCTTGTGGACCTGTTGGTCCAATATCGCCTTGAGGACCAGTAGGTCCTTGTTGACCAGTAAAGCCTGGACGTCCGGTCTCGCCTCTAGGACCTGTAGGTCCCATTGCACCGGTTAGTCCAACTTCACCTTTTAATGAGGCAATCCATTCTTCCTCTGTTCCTTCATAACCTTCTGAAACAGCAATTTCATAAGCAGATAAACCAGAAAGTCCTTGTGGACCTTGTGCACCAATTGGTCCTTGACGACCAATGGCTACAACGCCAGTATCATGAACTTCGCCGGTTTCAGTATCTCGAATATGCCAAGTATGAGTAGCTTCATCGATGTAAATACTAAAAGTTCCAGTAGGACTTAACATCCATTTTGCACAAAATTCATCTACGGCTGCTTTATACAACCCGCCGTCTTCTGTGCCGATATACATCAATGAACCTTCTGGAATGTTTTCAATTTCTTCTAAAAGGTGTGGTTTTGGGGCTAAATCAGTTCTTAATTTATCCTCAAGAATTTTAAGCTTAATATTATCAATACTATCAGCTCCCATAATGTTCTCCTTTTTTAATCATTAATAATAAATTTTGTATTTGCTACGATAGTTTCTACTCTATCTATTTTAGCATCTTTTTTTATTTTATGTAACTTCAGCGAATACCAATATACTCCTGGAATTAACTCTACAGTATCTGATGGCGTAAAATATATTAATAATGTGCCATCTTCTGCCATATTTTCTTTTGTCAATCTTTTTTTAATTAATGCATCTTCAAATTTTTGATTTGCATCCATGACCCCAAAGTAAGCAACATCCTCATCGGACAAATAATAAATCTCATTACTTGTCTCGTCCAATATCTGTGCAGTAATATAGCACGAATCACCTCTGGTTACATTGACTACGCGCCCGACCATTAGTTATCTCCTTGTGGAAGTATTTCTCTATAAAGGCTATCAACTACTATAATAGGATCTTGTTTTTCAATTATAATCGCATCTGCTCCCTGTTTTAAGATCTTATGATGAATTTGTGCCATATATGTATCTGCATCAATTGCAATCTCAAATTCTACAGGTTCATCTCTTGTGGCTAATTCCCAAGAAGCGGTTTCTGTGCCACTAAGTAATAAACTAATGCAATCACGCTCAGCATCATAAGCGAAATGATCCTCTAATTCATCTTCAACAGGCTCAGTCCACTCTGATTTTCTATCTTTAAATAGCTTAAAATAAATTGGTGCTTCATCTTTATGTTTAAAGATAAATGTCATTTGTTCAATATATTGATACCAAGGTTCACCTAAACTAGACTTTAAATAAGAATATTTAGCAAAGTCAAAAAGGAATTCTGCAGACGCTCCGCGCATTACAGTTGAATAACAATGAACATGTCCAAAATCCGCAGGTGTTAACTTTAATGTAGTGTGTATATGATAATTATTGCCCATATTATTCTCCTATTCTATACTTAATATTCCATCTTCTTCTGAAAAAAGTGTATAGATTCCTTCTTCATTTTCAAAATATAAATGCATTCTATATACACCATACTTTAATGGACCTTCTTCAGAAGTATAAACCTTTACCCTAATTTCATTGGCATACTCACAAAGTTCTGGCTCAAAAGAAGCAACTACTTCACGTTTTGAATCTAAAACATCAAAATGAAGAACTGCATTTTCTAATACTTCTCTTAAGGTTTCGGAAGCAAATGGGCTATCATCGTCTATTACTTCTCCCCAAACGCTAAAATATAAGTAAAACTTTGAATTGATTTTTGCAGCAATGCCTAACTCATCACCCTTAACGTTAGTAAGAATTTTTGCAGCGCTGCAATTATTTAGTCTATTAGCTGTATCTAGTGGTGGCATAGGATAAATTTCTTGCTTTATATTATGATCATAGTTATAAAACATGTCTTTCATTGATCCCAATTCTCCTTTTTTATTTACCGCTTTAACAGCAGGTCATATAATTTAGCATATTTTTATTAAAATAAAAATGGCTACAAATAGTTGTAGCCATTTTTTTATTTAGTTACTCTGCAGTAGTTTCTTCTACTGTATCCTCAGCTTTACCTTTTAGCTCATCTTCGAGTTTTTTAATCTCGTCTTCTAGCTGTAAAGCTTTAACTATTTGCTTTTTATCTGCTGCCCTTGTTTCTGTCATTAATAAGTCAATTCCATCATCTACGAATAGCGTATTTTCTGCAGCAGCTTCAATGCTAGTCACAATTCGTTCAAACGGATTCTTAGTAGGCGTTGCAAATAAAACACCCTTAGCAACATCAGAGCCAGAGCCGATAGCCAGATAATCATCAATTTCAGAGACGCTAAGATCACACCAAATCATCCAAGCCCTATCTTTATAAGCAAATATGAATGAGTTTGGCATTAAAGGACAATTTCCTTCATCTTCTAACTCAAATTTAATTCCAGCTTCTTTTAAAGTAGCCGCAATAACTGGGCCTAATGAACAAATAACAAAATCAGTATCTATTTCTTTATCTATACAATTCTTATCGATTATATTAGAATATTGAATGACCTGTGAAGCCCTTAATGAACCAACGCTTCCCATAATTGCACCAGGCAATCCGGGAACTTCCCAAATTTTAGTGCTGGTATGGTTTTTGTTTCCGCCAGTGCTTGATTGCTTATCGGCACCTAACACTATTCTATTTTTATGCTTGACCGCCACGACTAAACTCATAGTATCATCTCCTTAATTTAATAAATCCGCCATAGCAGCTGTTTCAGAACGCTCCGACTTAACTAAGTGAACGTAACCGAAAAGCTTTTGGCCTGCGAATCTTTCTATTAAAGTCTCGATGCCTCGCGACTTTTCGAATGAGGCTTTATCTCTTTGTCTATTATCTGCATCGAATCAAACCTCACTGCCTTCTGCGGCACGAGCGATAATCAACTGAATATGCTCTTTCGTTAAGTTCTCTGCTTCTGAACACATAATAAGTGTATTGCTAAAATTTCTACCTCTAAGAGATTGAAGAGGTTCGACAACTAGTGAGCCTTTATTAAGCATTGTTCTAACGCTATTCTCACCGGCGTGGTCGATAAAAGGTCCTAAAAATGGTAATAATTTATCAATTACCTCACCAGGTAAAGCGCCTAAATCTTTTGTATCTTTTACGTCGACGTTATTTCTAATCCAAACGATTCTTTCGAACCTTCCTTGCTTTAATGCTTCTAAGGCCGCTGAAACAAGGATTAATGTTTTGCCAGTGCCCCAAGTTCCTGTCAATAATTTAACAGTTTTCGTAGGATCTTTCATGAGGTCAAAGGCGCAAACTTGTTCTTCATTTCGTGGGGTAATGACTATGTTTTTACCTTTGGAATATTTTTTAGCAGAAGGTTTTCTATTTTCTTCTTGCTTTTGTTTTTGCTCTTCTAATAATACTGGAGTAGTGTCTTTAATTGTCTTAATTGAACCACCAGTAAATTTTCTTAACTTACCGTCTTCATTACAATAGAATGTTGAGCTTCCGCCATCTACTTTTACTATTAAATATTGGTTTTCCTTAAGCTTAAATGGAACTGTTCCATTATTATAAAGTTCTAGTCATTCTTCGGAGTTTGGGCTCCATTTTTTCCATCCAGTATAGATGTCATCCATAATAAAAATTTCTCTCCTTATTTTATTTAACCTAAAATGTCAGATTAGTATATCATACCCTAAATAACATAAGAAGTTATCATTTTAATTTAGCAAATAAGATATATATTTAAAAGATATATACGTTATGTATTATATTATACGATTTTAATTTAAATAAAAAAACTAAGCTTTTGCTTAGTTTTTAAGTTTTTATGCTAATTATTTCTTTCCGTTAAAAGAGTTAACGAATGAAATGGTTTGGTCGATGTAATCACTGAGTTGCTCAATAAATGCATCAAGTTCTAAACCAGCGGCTTTGCAACCGGCCTTAACAGATTCAATAACCATGGTCTTTTTGTCTGCACCGGAAGCACCAGTTTTCTCAGCTTCTTTGATTGCGGCGTCAGCCATTTCCATGATCATAGCCCATTTTTGCTTTGCGTCTTTTTCCTTAAAGGCTTTGATGAAACCTTTAATTGCGAAGAAAGCGCCGATTCCTGTTCCAATTAAGCCGACTAAAGCTGTAATTAGTTCGACTAGCAAGTAAATTTGTTCTAATGTCATGACTATCTCCTTTACTTTTTAGGTTTAATATTCATAACAGTAAGCTCTTCAGCCTCCTGCTTTAAATATTCTTCTTTTGTTGGTAAATCATCAAATCTTTTCATAACGTCTTTGACAAATGAGTTACCATGTAAATCATCATAGGCCTCAAATAAGTGGTGAATATTTTCATAATCTCAATCACCTCTATAGCCTTTTTCAACGCATCTATAATAACAAGTTAATATATCGTTTCTTAAGCTAGACAATGTGCCCTCTTCAGTTTTTGATACTTTATCCATCAAAACATCGATCTTTTTATTTACAGGGGCCATTGCTTTATCAACTATTTGCTGCATGTCTTGTTTTATAGCTTCACGAGTTTCGTTTTCTCGTCTTTGTTTTAATTCTGCGAGCTCTGCGGCTACTCTTTCGGCTTCTTCGTCTTTCTTTTTATAATGCTTTTTTACTACTCTTGTAATAATTAATCCAACAGCAGTCGTTACAGCAGTGCTGATTGCAAGAGTGATTAAGCCGATTGCTCATGCTTCTAAACTACCAGAGCTGGCATCAGCTGCAGAGTTTAGAACCATTAATAAAGCAGGTAAATTAATCATGTCGCTCTGTCCTCCATTTAGTCATGAGACTCCATATCTCAATTAATTTAGCGAATATTTCTATCTTGATTTATTGTTAACAAAGTCTTTTGCATATTTACCGCACATAGAAGCGCTGTCTTCAAACCAGATAGAATCATATGCCTTATTTTCTTTACTGGCTTTTTCTCTAAACCATTGATATCACCAACGAATTGCTGATGGAATTGACACTAAAAAGAACATAAATGGACCAAATAAACAATTTTGGAACGTATGTCCTCATTCATGCCAATCAAGAGCTTCCCAAGATTTTTGGTCTCTGACAAACATTAATCCTGTTTCAAAGCCTCCCCAGTATTCTGGACCAACTGAGATAGAATAAATCCACATATATTTTTTGAATGAAATGTTTTTAGTAAATAGCCAAGCTATTCCAAGAATTAAAGTTAAAATCCAGCCCATTAAGGTTGCAAGTAATCCCCAGGTGCATGCCAAGAAATAGTAAAGTATTCTGTGTTTGACTAAAAACTTAGTCCATTTGGCACATAAATTAAACATAAAAGTGCCATATTTTCCATGTTTGTATTGTGCAATGATTTCGTTCTCCATATTATGCTCCTAAAACTCATTTTTAAGCCATTTGGGACACTTTATTTTGCTAGTAATACAAAATTGCTATAAGCCTTTAAAGTGCGCCATATAGCACGTTTTTGAGTGTATTAATAAATAATACTACCCATATCTTATAATTTAGCAATAAAAAGGTAATAAAAAAAGAACCTGATTACTCAGATTCTTGTTCTTTTTCTTCAGCTTCAAGAGCTTTTTTAATCTCCTTTAATAGCTGTTCGACTGTTTTTCTTGTATCAACATGCATTAATTGATTTGGCTTGTTTTCATCATACCAATCAAAGATTTCATAAAGATTGCCTGTTTTAAAACTAAAGGACCACCAGTCACAAACCATTTCGACAATGTATTCTTGTTCCATTGGAATGCAGTAGAATGGCTTATCTGGATTGTCTTTTAATAAAACCCAATATTGCCAATGGTGGGGATTTGCTTTTTGATGATGATTCCAAGCCTTATCGAACTCTGCCTTGTTCTTTTTGCCTTGATAGAAATATTTGGCATAAGCCTCGAATTCTTCATCATCCCATTTTGACTTGTCGTGGTTTTTTAGAAGAGTTTCTAACTTTCCTAAATCACCAAAATCAACCTTTTCATCAATGCTGTGCTGAATTAACCAATCGTATGCGGCCCTAACGTTGGCCACATGAGTATCGATATAGTCTACATAATCTTCTCTATAACCCATAGAAGTCTCCTTTATTTACTAGAATAATTATCAAAGTAACCTTGAATTAATACTACTGGTGTGCCTTTATCACCAGAGCCTGACGTAAGGTCGGCAAGCGAGCCAAGAAGGTCTGTTAGCTGTCTTGGAGTAGTTCCTTCTGAAGCCATTGTGCCTTTTAAGTTTTTGTCTTTCTTGATAATTTCTTCTTTAATTGCCTTTGTAAGTTCTTTGCCTTTTAATTCTTTGAATTTGTTGTCGGCGAAGTATTTTAATTTGATTTCATTAGGTGTTCCGTTTAATCCTTCCGTATGGAACGGCGAGACCACTGGGTCAGCAAGTTCCCAAATCTTTCCTTGTGGATCTTTGAAGGCACCGTCACCATAGACCATGACTTCAACATGCTTTTTGGTTCTTCTTAGAATCTCTGCCTGAACTTTCTTTACTAATTCTTCACCATGCTCTGGGAAAAGCTTTAAAGAAGACTCAGAAACCTTATTTGTTCCAAGTAAACCATATTTTGAATTATAATGTTTACCTTCAATCGGAGTTGAACAAATATCACTTAATAGAATGACTTTATTCGCGCCGGCACGCATTAATCTGGCTTTGGTTAAGTATCTGGTGTGAATGTCCGCGGCGATAACTGTTTTTACGTATTTTAATACAACAGTCGGGTCATTAGAAAATATAACTTCTAATTTGCAATCTCTGCTCGCAGCAATTTCCTTATAGTATTCTACATAATTAACGCCGGTAAATTCATGTTTTGGTTCGCCGAACTTTGACTTGAATTCTTTTTCGGTTAAGGTGCTGACTGGAGAAACGCCGCTATTATATAAAGCTTCGTCGGATATAAGATGGTTGCCGACTTCATCGGCAGGATATGATAGAACGAGATAAATCTTTTTTACGCCTTGTGCGATTCCCTTTAAGATATTCGAAAATCTGTTTCTTGATAAAATTGGAAATACCAAGCCAATAGACTTATTTTTACCGATTTTATTTTCAATATCCTCTGCTATATCTGTTACCGTAATATAATCGCCAGAAGTTCTAGCGACGATTGACTCTGTAATTGCAATGACGTCTCTGTCCCTTAGTTTAAAATGCTCCTTCTTTGAAGCTTTGATGACAGAATTTACCACCTCAGTAGCAAGGTCATCTCCCTCTTTGAGAATAGGCAACTTAATGCCGATTGATTTTGTTCCAGTGTATTTCATCTTTATTCCTTTATAAAATTTGGTTCTGTAGTTGCTAGGTGTTGGAAGAATCTTCCGGTGAAAAAGCTAAGATCTAAGTCTTCGCCAATATCATCTATGTCTAGTACTTCTTGAAAATTATGCTCACTTCCTTCTGCATATCTGCCGAATCTAATTCTGGCCGTGATTATCGGAGTATCGTCATTTTCATCGTCAGATACGTAATCCAATGATATTTGCTCTATTTCTGCATAAAGCCCATCGCCAGCATAAACTTGTCTTAGCGTTCTTAATAACGCATCTTCTAATAATGCATGGGCACCTTTTTCAAATATATTTATTTTCATAAGCTACTCCTTATCTAATATGTTCCTTGCGATATGGATTCCAGAAGCTCCAGCTTGTGCCAAACCTCTGGTAATCCCAGCGCCGTCACCACCGACATAAAGGTTATTTAATCCAATAACTTCTAGCTTTTCGGTGATTTCTGGATGCGCTGAATAATATTTTGCTTCAACGCCATATAATAGCGTATGGTCCGTAGCAATGCCTGGAGTAATGTGGTCCAATGCTTCTATCATTTCGATAATGCATTGTAATGTTCTATATGGCAAGCAAAGGCTTAAATCGCCAGGAACCGCTTCTTTAAGCGTTGGGGTCGTAAAACATTCTTTAATTCGTTTTTCAGTGCTTCGTCTGCCCTTCTTTAAATCGCCATAAGATTGGACTAATACCGAACCACAAGCAAGCTGATTCGCTAATTCTGAGATTCGTTTTGCATATTCGTCTGGCTTATTGAACGGTTCTCTGAAGTGATGGGTTACCAATAATGCAAAATTTGTATTATTGCTATGTAGTCTTGGATCTTTGTAAGCATGTCCATTGACGTTTACGACGCCTTCGTAGTTCTCCATAACCACCTGTCCACCAGGATTAGAGCAGAATGTTCTCACCAATAAGTCATTAGAAGCCCTGAAAATAAACTTTCCTTCATAGAGATTCTCATTGATTTCATCCATAACGACGTTAGGGCATTCAACACGCACGCCCAAGTCTACGCGGTTTTGTTTCATCGAGATATTATATTTTCCAAAAAGCTCGTTCAACCATTTAGAACCCTGACGTCCTACTCCTAACACAACGCTGTCGGCATAGAGTTTTTCGCCATCTTCAAGAATAACGCCTTTTACGCAGTCTGCTTCAATTATCAGGTCTTTTACTGTAGTTTTGAAGCGCATTTCGATAGATTTTTCTAAATCTTCATAAATTAACTTTAAGATTTTGATATTCTCTTCAGTGCCTAAATGTCTTACCTTGCTATGTAGTAATTTAAGTCCTGCGCCCATGGCTCTTTGTTCGATTTGCTTGACTTTTTCGGTATATGGATCAGTGGTTTCGGCAGTCGCACCATAAGAAAGATTTATATTATCTTCGTAGTCAATAAGCTCAATAAGTTTATCTTCTCCGATATAATCGCCGAGCCAACCGCCATACTCTGTCGAAATAATAAACTTACCGTCAGAGAAAGCTCCAGCCCCACCAAAACCATTGGTAATTGAACATGCTGGAAAGCATTCGTTGTGTCCGTTTGGATTCCTTGGACAATGGTCAATTTTATGTTCTAAAACAGGACAATGCCTTTGCATGATAGAATGACCTTTATCAATCAAAAGCACTTTCCAATCAGGATTTTTCTTGATTAATTCATAAGCGCAAAAATAGCCGCAAGGGCCTGCGCCGACAATAATAGTATTATACTTTTCCATACTTTTTATTATACAATAAATTAATATAAAAAGAGGCATTAGCCTCTTTTGTTTTCTAAACTTGGATGATACTTTTCGATAGAATCATCGGCTTCATCAAAGCCATGAATCTGAATAGGCTTAAATCCATGTCGTTCTACACAAGCGCAGCAAGAGATTGGAGTCCAAGTCTGGTATGCAGGAGAACTGTGAACGTGTCCATAGATGTAGAAATATGGAGCAGTCGACTGCATGTACTCGAATGGCGCATGGCTTAAAATAAAGAATTTCTTTAAGATGACTGGGTATCTTGAAACGTACTCAAAACCAGCTTCTCTGTATGCCGAATCCGTCTTCTTGTCATGGTTTCCACGGATAAGCATTTTATGTCCATTTAGCTGGTCTAAATACTTTTTGATATTTTCGTTTCCGCCAAGACAGAAATCGCCTAAGAACCAAACCGTGTCTTCATTAGAGACGACGCTATTCCAATGATTAATAAGCATTTTATCATGAAGCGAAAGAATGTATCTAAACTTATCTTTTCCTTCTTCGGAGAAATCATCGACTAATGGCAAAACGTATTCTCTGAATGATTCCGCAGTTGGGTATCTTGGGTCATCATTGAAGAACATTTCCCAGATTCCATCAATACGAATCGGTTCATACTTAAGAATGTTTCTATGCCCTAAATGTAAATCGCTACAAAAATATGTACTCATATTTTCTCCTTTCAAAATTATGGCGACGCCAACGGGATTCGAACCCGTGTATACCAGATTGAGAGTCTGGCGAGTTAAACCGCTTCTCCATGGCGCCATATCAACGCCGATTATTGACCGGCGTTTCTTTTTGCTTTTCTGGCAGTCGCCTTATCGATGGTGATACGATGAATGCTTGGAACGTTTTTGAATTTGCCTTGTTTTAGCAAGGTATTTAAGTTAATTGGAGTATAGTTGATATGCTCTGCGCAAACGTTCAAGTGCAAATCATCATTAGCACCTTCCCAATTAGAATGGTCATGGCCATGAATGTTGAACATAAATGGAATATTGACTGGTTCGTGGGATAAGATGATTTTAGAGTTTAACGCAACAATACCGTCGTAAACCTCATCGAACAAATGATTGTCCTCTCTGACTATCTTAGTATATTTCTTAACTAAGACGTCATTTGCGGCGACGTAAGAGGCAGCATGTAATGGATCGCTAATCATAGCAACGCCGTTCTTTCTCATCAAAGTAGCATCGGCCTCAGACATATCGGCAGAGCTAAATTGCTCAACTTCATTTATTTTTCTTTCAAAATTGGATTTACCTTGGTCATGATTGCCCATAATCAAGATTTTATAGCCTCTAATTCTTTTGACAAATTCAGTGCTACCAACATCACCGAGAATAATAATAACGTCTTTTCTGCCAACTTTAGAATTGATTCTTTTGACTTGCTCTTCATCGCCAATATAGTTTTGTCTTAAAAAAGACATTTCAGGATCGGCGAAATGTGGGTCGCTATATATCCAGATATTGTTGAATTGTTTTAAATGTTCGAAATTTGGATATAATTCAATCATAATTAAAGTTCCTTTCTATATATTATACAATAAAAATGCAGAATAGAATCAACTATTCTGCACAATTGAAGTATTTAGATCTTATCAGATATTTGGCGTCTTCCATATAATTGAAATTATATGTTCCAAGTCCCATCCACGTATTATCGATATAGAGCGCTACACATTGACCGTAGTCATCGTCCGCAAGATAATAATCTTTTCCTCTATACGTTAATTTTGCATAGGCTTTTTCATTACCAACAACTTTGCCTGCTTTGCTTTTGTATATCTTTACTTTAATGGGGTCTACTTTATCAAGTTCATCTCCATCTAGTAAATCTAATAGCCATCTGAAATTGATATACAGCATTCTATAAATTGCTTTATCGTCAAATTCATCTTTGCAGCGAAGTATCCAAGCTTTGTTGCTTTCAGCGATTTCTAATACTTTTTGTGCATCCATAGTTAATCCCCTTGCTTATAAATTATGGCGGAGGCGGCGCGGCTCGAACGCGCACATCAGTTGCCCGATGGACACCTTAGCAGGGTGTTGAGATACCATTACTCCACGCCTCCAGGGGTTTATATTAGTCCCACCACTCACGGTAGTGTTTTCTAATATAGTTGAAGAATTCATCAATTGTTCTTTCTCTGAATTCATCGCCGGCTTTTCTTGCCTTTTCATATAAAGCCTCATTTTCTGGACTGTCCCATTCCATTTCGATTTTTCCGCAGCCTTTGCAGTTTTCGTCAGGAATGGTCCACATACGATGATGCTTCATCATGATTTCGTAGGCAGGGTCTTCAAACTCGTCGGCAAGAATCATATCTCCGAGTCTGCAGGCTTCTTTCAAGCTTTCAACGATTTCAAGTCTACTTTCGTCTACTTGCATGCAATACTTGCCATGATCGTAATAATCGAGCATGATATGAAGCTTATGCACCATTAACTCAATGAAGAACGCTCCATCGAAATCATGGTCATACTTGATAAATGGCATCCAGCGCTTTTTCCAATCAGAATTTTTCTTAATCCTGACTTTACGAGGCTCTGCTTTACGAGCTTTAATATAAGCTTTCTTATAATCTTTGAGGTGCTTTCCAATCATAACAAGCTCTCCTTTCTACAAATTGGAGGATAGGATGGGATTCGGACCCACGATCGTGGAGTTGCAGTCCACTGCCTTAGCCACTTGGCTACCTATCCTATGTTTACCACACATTCCACCAAAGGTCGTCTGCCTTTTTGGTATAAATGCCGTGTCTTTTTAAATACAGGCGAATACGTCTTCTAGCAGTTCTTTTTGCTTGTGCCCAAAAAGATTTCTTGCCGCCACTCTTCCAGATACGAACATAACGCTTCTTATCCTCGTCATAATAGCTGCCGCCAAACCAGTTCGCATGCTCGTCTGCGAGCTTTTTAAGCTTTTTCTTGTCAAATTGTTTACGATTGTAACTCATCTTTACAACCCTCCTTTAACATTACATAAGCTTAATCTCCTTAATTTTTCAATAAAGATGCAAAATCCCAAAACCGTGCGTTTTTCTGAAACATCTTCTTCGGTCGACCTCCACTTCCATTGTTTTTTACGCACTCTCCGACATATCCAGACGATTTCCCCCGGAAATCTGTCTTTTGCTGCAGCCGTCAGAGATGGCTCCTTTTCTGGCCGACTTTACCCAGATATATTATTACACCTATAGGTGAAATAATCAATTGGCGGGGCGTGAGGGATTCGAACCCACGACCAACCGGTTAACAGCCGGTTGCTCTCCCGCTGAGCTAACACCCCATATTTGACCTAGCTAAATACCTTCAAATTACCAGTTTGACGCTCACAATGAGCTAGAAATAAGCATAGGTTCTTCTGGCGGGGCTACTGTGACTCGAACACAGATTCTCCGATTAACAGTCGGGAGTTCTAACCTTTGGACTATAGCCCCATATATAATCGTAGGTCTTCGGTGATTCTGCGAATTTCCACACCTAGTATGTTACCCGATTCCGCATTCGCTCATTAAGCGGCTATCGACCTACAAGCTCCTTCGCTCTCTTCGCAGCTTATCCGAACGCTGTAACGTCATCGATGTTATTTAACGTCTGGGTGATGCGATTCCCTTTCTTTTTCGATGAACAGACGATGGCGGAGAGTTAGGGATTCGAACCCCAGGTAGGTTGCCCTACTTCTGTTTTCAAGACAGACGCCTTCGACCGCTCGGCCAACTCTCCATTATGGCGCCCTGGACAGGACTCGAACCTGTAACCTACGGTTTAGAAGACCGTTGCTCTATCCAGTTGAGCTACCAGGGCAGTTCGTGATTTCTCACACTACTATTATACGATATTTATAATTATTTGTAAATGGTTTTCTTAAAATAAAAGGGTAGATTCTTTATATTGAACCTACCCTTAATTTGCCTTATTAACTTATTTAATTACTTGGCAGAACTTTCTTCAGTTTCTGGTGTTTCAGGCGCTTGTGGGGCAGGTTCAACATGTCTTCTTGAGGTAATTGAAATCTCACTTGGAAGTGCATTAATAAGAGCATTACAAAAAATCTTTGTAACACCTTCTGCTGCAATTGCGACTAATTGACCATTAACTAAGATATCAAACATATAACTTTTAAGCTCCTTTGCTTTATTCTATATTATATTATACGGTATTTCTACCAATTTTTAACTAAATATGTGGCTAGGGTTTTTGCGGATTTGTTCCCTTGCTGTAAGCGATGTCAACAGAGACTAAATGCCAATCGCTTATAAAACAGTAAATGTGAGCACAACCTCACTAGCAGGTTCTTAGATTTACTTGGGTCAGTTTTACAATAAGCGGGAAGTGCTTAGCCACATTCTTTCATATACACTTATCAACCCATCCTGGAGTTCTACTGGCTTTGTCACTCATCTATACCAAATACTAAGTTCGGTTAATTACCTTAATAAGGCGGAGGTAGTCCACTGACTTGATTTTCATATGATAAGGCGGTTATTGTCAACCTTAGTGGTTGGCACCTTTAATTGAAACTCGCAAAGTAGTCTATAACAAACCTTATATGTAACTACTAATCAAACAACATTCAGTACCGTGTATGGTGGAACTAATGCCTTTTAAGGATGGAAAGACTAACCATAGGTGCAATTAAGCTTCCTTTTCAAAAGATTATTTGTGAGATTGAGCAATTTTATCCAGTTGCTAACTGTTCAAATAATTCCTAGTCAAACATCTCACCTATTCAAGCCAGGAAGTTGATATATTAACTATATTGCTATAGATAATATCAATATATGCGGTTTTTGTCGTGCTTCCGTCGACTGATCACGATACTTGGTCTAAGGCTGAGTCTAAGTCAGCTACCGCAAACCACGTCGTCGACCTTTACTTTATCAGCAGCCCCAGCTTTGGGTATTCAGTGGCATCTATACGGGCGAATCAATCCCGTAGACAGCTGCGTTAGACCGTTCCTTCTCTCGCCGTGCACGGACAACATGGCGGCTTTCGTTGCTTCGACGCCGATCTTTTTTGATTCATAGGGGCTCGGAATAATTCCCCAGTCAATGATATAATTTAAATCATGGTCATATAGTTTGTGTTAGTCAGCATCTTGCAAGCAAGCACCTGGGTTAATATTTTCACAAACCTTAGCGGAACGTATGGTGTTACAGCTGCTTCCCTGACCTGTAGTTCTAACCATCTCGTCGCCCGTTCCGGACAAGCCCCCGTAAGCTTATTTAAATTATATGTGCAGCAGGCTCTTTCACGTTTTGACGTCTTAGTATTAGCCCTGGTTACTGCTGCGTGGGCTTTTTGAGACCAATTGAGGAGTCGCACCTCAAACTGCCCGTTGGGTCGGCCACATCAGAGGACATACCTAAAGTATATCCCAAGAAAATACCGTTCTGCATAAGCTAGGTTACAGAAGGAGGGCGGTTGCCTAGCCCGCCAAGCAATAAGTGATAATAAATTATCGAAGGAATCCAATTAAGGAATACCACAATGTGGGGAGGAATGCTTAACCTCTCTTTTGATAATCTTCCTACCGGACTAAATTAGCCAAGGAAGCAGTTGTTTTGTGATTATAGGTAGACAACTTTAACCCCTACCAACCTCTTAATACTCCATAGAGTAGAACGTCGGGTAATCAACCACTCGCTCATAAAGCTCCACTAAACTTTGTTTATAGACGCTTAGGATTTCGTCAGCTCCTTTGGAACATTTCGGTGTTTTCCTCTGTGAGTGCTTTTTAAGCTCTAAATATAGAAACGCTTACGCGAAACTACCTAAGAATGTCAAGACTTTCTAACTAACTTTGATCGCTAGTCTCTGTATCCTCCACGATTTCGGAAGTTCCATTTTCCCGTTTCCGGGCCAATTAGTTTGTGCCTTGACTTTTGCTATAGATTATTCACCGTAGACAACTCTGCGAACAAAGAATCTAGAGCATCTGTCACACACGAATTCTTCGGTGTGCTTAGAAGGGAATCTGTCTTCTTGGACTTGGAGATTTTCTCTGTAGAGAATACCTTCCATTGCTTTTTCAGCAGCAGCCCTAGTAGCAAACATCTTCTCCTTGATAGGCTGGCGATTGACTTCGCCATCTAACACGTAATACTTCATAGGCACCTCCTAAATTATCTAGCAGTTTAACGTCATACTTAGGACAGGAAGCGGCCATGAAGGCGATCATTTCAAAGATTAATTCGCAAGTTCTCACTTGCTTTACATATTATACAATATATTTTTCATATTGTACACATAATTTAGCAGATTTTTTTATTAAATTATTCTGCATCTTAAATTTAGCCAATATTTTTAGCCAGTTTATAAAAAACGTCTTTCGACGTTTTTAAGGCTTAGTTTCTTCTGCGGGCACGCTGTCATTTGTATCCTACTCTTCTCCCACTGCCTATTCACGGAGGAACATTGATTTAACGTCAGGTGTTGCAGTCTGACTCTCCGACTAGGTGGGCTCGCGCTCGTTATTCCTGGAAACAGTCCGCAAGGACACCGGGTTATATCAGTAACCGCGACTTACTGAGGCAGCCGGGCCGGCAATGACGACCACTTTTTAACACCAGGACCCCCGACACAGGGGAACTATATTATTATACAGTAAAAAAATTAAAAAAGAGCTTAATAAGCTCTTTTTATTTGTAACATTTGCATTATGGATCGCCTTTTGTATTTCCAGAATTTCGTGCACAGGTTGGCTAGACCCGCCCTTATCCAGTACTAAGCGGGGATCAATCCGCTCCTCCGACCACGGCGGCAATGTGTGGCTGTTACATTATATTATACAACTAATTTATTGTAATTGTATTAGAAATTGTGAATATCTCGTGATTGCTTCCAATTTCAAGGGTAGCTGTAATAACAACTTGACCTTTTGCTAATAGTTTAACATAGAATGGGCTCTTTGTAGATTCATCATCCCAAACAGCCAAACTTGGGTCACTTGTTGTAAGAATACAAGAATGTAGATCACCAGACCAAGCAACCTTAAACCAGAAGAATTTTCCAACTGTATCGCCGGCAGTTCTATTAAATAGACCTAATCTAGCCCCTGGTTCATTTGTAATCATTAAATTGTCCATAACAAACCAGCCAGTTACATCAGCGTAGTCATAAACTCCTCTATCAGCAAATTTAATACGATTTACTTTATAGTTATTTTGTGGCTTATCTTGATGGTCGGCAATTGTTGGGCACATAGAAGTGATATAATATTCCAAATGCCACCAATCTTCATCGATGTTTGTAACAACATAAGGTGCGATTTCAGTTATTGTATCATCGCCGCCTTGAGCCGCTCCTCTGCCAATACTATCATGGAATAATTGAAGTTTTGGGAAACCTTTATCTTTTTGTTCTCTCTTATAAGTATGATAGTAATCAAATTCAATCTTACAAGTAGCTATATCGTATAAATCATAATCTTGGTCTAAATCGACATAGAAGATATGGTCTCTTGCATGAGTTCCACCGGTATTTGTGAATCTAACTGCCTCAGTGCTTCCCTGCGTAATAGTTTCTTCTTTTTCAGCTGTTAAATAGCTTAAACCAGAAATATTTTCGATTTTGGCAAGACCTTGGTCACCAAATGTCCAAGTAGGAACTTCAACTTGAACATTATTGGTTACATCAGTAGTATTTGTAAAAGCCCAAGCAGAATAAGTCGTCCCAAATAAAGCAGTAATAGCGAATAAACCGGCTAGAAACAATAAAAATTTACTTTTCATGCTTCTTACCTCGCTTTCTTTCTTTTTGTTTTGGAGGCTCTAACTTGAACCCAGGATCAAGAAGCTCATTACGCTCTTTATTGATTTTATCTATTTTATGATAGACCACTTCAGAGCTAATAGTTATGCCTACAATGCCAGCCATTGACCACATACCAAAATATGATTGAGCATATAAAACAAAAGCACCAAGTCCAGGAACCTTATTACCAGTATAATGATAAACAATATTTTCTCGTTTTATTAGTAATTGATCTGCAACTGGATTATTATCGCCCCTAAATCTATAGAATCCGTCTTCTGTTTCATCTATTAATCTGTGTGTGATAATAATATCTTTATATTTATAGCCGTAGACGTCACCCTTAGCTAACTTAGTATCATCTGATACTTTTTCAAAAACACAGATATCTCCTACACTAAATTGAAGTGATGGATCATAATGTAGTAATTGATATTGTTCGGCAAGTTCATCATCATAGAATTCAGACATAGAGCCTGATTTAATCACAAGGGCAGTTTGATTATTGATGGTGAAGTTTTCACCGTTAGCTTTATAAACTATTCCAGTTATGAATAGCCCAGATAAAGCAAGGAGGGCTAAGTATGAACCAATAAGTCCAATTAGTCCTCCTTTGTTTTTCTTTTTTGAATGATACTCTTTGAATATTTCAGCATCATGCTTTCCTTGGTCAACTTCCATCTTATAGCTTTTTAAACAAGAGCTATAACCTAGCCAAGCTAATCCAAAGATAACTACAGTTAAGAGTGCAACTACGACTATTGTTATAATCGTAATTGAATTCATAAACTAACCTCTTAATTAGTCAATATTAAACGTAAATGCAAATGATACTTCTGAGTCATTTAAAGAAGTAATCATAGCAGACATTTCTGACGCATGATTGTAAGCTTTAACCGCAGCAGTATAATCAAATGTTGGAAGTGTGTAAACAGTTGAAACATCTGTAAAAGTTGAAGTTGCTCCTGTTACATTTGCATCGAAGCTTCCAGCAGCTGTTTGTGTTACATAAGTAGCACTTAAAGTATTAGTAGGTGTGCAATCAAAAGTATAACTTACTGCATGGTTGTAATGAGCATCATTATCTGTATGTTCAAATGAACCAGTTAATGTAAGAGATGTAACTTTAGTATATAATCCGGTTTCAGCATCTGGCTCTTTATCTGTTGCAAAGAAAATACCTTCACCAGCCTTTAATGAACCAGTAGTTCCAGCTGCTGGCGCATCAAAAATTAAATATAATTTAGTATAACCTTCATCAATAACTAAGTTCTTTGTTTCAACTGCACAAGTAACAACATTGTCTCCACCAACATTAGCTGATTTTTCATTAGCAAATGTCCATGCAGCAAAACCAACGCCAGTAAATGCTAACATTGCTGCAGCTGTGATAGCTGCTAATTTGTTTCTTAATTTCATAGTTTTCTCCTTCTTATAAATAAAAAACTTCCATGATTAACTCACAGAAGCAACTGGCTGCCTTCCTCCAAGGCCCTATAGCTTTGCGACGCCACATCACTGTGGTTGTGCTTTTTTTCTATGTAATGGTAAATATTTTACCGTTTTAATTTAGCCAATAATTTTTGACCAAATTTCAAATAGAATAGAATTCCAAGGGTTAAAATGTTCAAAATCCCTAGTCCGATACCATAAACTGCCAATATAGTTATCATAATTCCATTCTCCTTTAAACTGGTAAGCCGATATACATACAAAACCATATGATTTCGAATATCGATGTCATAAATGTCATGAATATTACTCCGGCTACAAAGAATATCCTAAGTTTTTCCCAATCTTTCTCATGCCAATTTCTAAGTAATATCCATAAACCAGCACCTATGCTGATTATTCCAATAATACCGACAATCAACATCTCAACCAATAGTTCGTGCATATCTATATATTATACATTAAAAATAAAAAAATCACACATTATTCGTGTGATTCTTCTGGAATACTGATGAAATATTGAACTGCTGCAATTACTGTGCTTCCCATGCTGATTGTTGACTTTGTGCCATTTTCTGTTTCATACTCTTGGCCGCTGCCCTGCACTTCAGCAACGTAATTGATGGCTTGCAAACGTGGCTTACTAATTTCTCCAGCACCTAACTCAAGGGTCATTAAGAAGTCATTAAGCTCTTTTTCGCCTTTGCAATACTTTACTTGTAATCTTTGCATTATTTAGCTCCTTTAAAATATACAACCGGCAAATTGGCAAGCAATCCACCGAAAGAATTACCTAAGATACAACCTACTAGTGCTTGAGTAGACGCCAATGTCCAACTACCAGAAGCCGCCATATAGAACATATTGGCAACGCAGTGCTGAAATCCGGCTAATACGAAGAACGCAATAGGAACCAAGACACCGACGACTTTGCCGAAGTACTCATCAGACTTATTGAAGAAATAAACCGCAATATAAACTAAGATTCCGCATAAGACAGATGTTCCAGCCATTGAAATCGGATCCATGGTTTCCCTTGCTAACCCAATAGCATGGACGGTATCGGCGAAGCTTCCTCCAAGCAAAGTGAATGGATAAACTAACAATCCAAAGGCAAACGCTCCGACAATATTGCCTAATAGAATCCAAGCTAGCCACTCAAATACATTCAAATCATTAGTATTTACACCTTTATTTGGAGCAATGCCAATTTTTCCAGTATATAAATTAAATTTACAATAGCAAATTGTAATTAATCCAACCGGGAATAACAACGAACCGACAATATTACCCCAATTACCTGGAATATATGTTTTTGATAAAATAAAAAGCAATCCGCCGACGCCAATGGCAATACCGGCAAAAATTGCAAATAGAAACGTTTTTACTCTTTTATTCATATATTATCGCCTTTCTAAAAATAATGGCCTAGCTTCATTAATCGGAGTTGCAGTCTGATGTTTTTGAAATAAGCATAGGCTCTACTGGCAGGGGATGCAGGAATCGAACCCGCGCTCTCCGGGTTGGAGCCGGATTGATCGGTTTTGAAGACCGACGGACTTGCCAATTATCGTAATCCCCTATGTAATAATATACGATATTAATCTTTAAAAACTTGTTTTGAATCATCAAGAAGTTTTTTTATTTCTTCATCAGTTGCTTTTCTGATTGTATGCTTTTCTTTTGGCTTTTTATTCTTACCAATTTCTTCATCAACTTCAATCATTTTATTAATTAAAGTAATCGCATCAGAAAGATTTTCATCAATACCGATGTCAATGGTAATTCTACCAATAGAATAATTATGCAATTTTACATAAACTTTATAGCCAGCGCCCAAATAAGTTGATTCAGTTTCAACTTTTTCTACATAGCCATGTTCGATTAATTCTTGAAGATTCATAGTTTTCTCCTAATAATGGTGCGCAAGGTGGGACTCGAACCCACACGCCCTTTCGGGCACCAGCTCCTTAGGCTGGCGCGTCTACCAGTTCCGCCACTCGCGCATATATGGTGGACCCGCGGGGAGTCGAACCCCGGTCTTGATACCAAACCCCTATAACGTCAATTACAGCTTTATGTGTTCATGAATATTTCTCTGTCCGCTCCTTTTCAAACACAACGGGGCGCGCAGATAGCTTATTTATTGATTTAAATCAAGATATCTAATAAAGCTAATGTTCTCTTGACCGAGGTCTGATTATAAAGAGTTAAACTCGACCAATCTAACTCAGTTTTACTTCTCGACTACTATGGCCTTAAATTAGGCGCGAGCACCAACGAATCTGTTGGAGGCAATAAATGCAGGGTTTAAAGTTTTGTCGTTTGTTTTTGTTTGATAGTAAGTTATCAGCTTGCTGTAGTTATAAACATCAAATACCAATCGAAACCAGTACGAGCCCATATATGTATCCAATTTGGTTACCTTTCGACAAACAGTATCCAATTTGGTTATGGTACCCGAGACAGGACTTGAACCTGCACACCTTGCGGCACTGCGTTCTAAGCGCAGCGTGTCTACCATTCCACCACTCGGGCATAATTATTTGGCGGAGGGCACTGATGCCGCCTCAGATAGGATTACTCCTACGCAACGCTTTCCAGGCGTGCCCCAGACTGTCCAGGATTACCCTCCATCGTCAAGTTTTCTTCAATGACGTTTTCGATGATGGCGGAGACAGGAGGTGTCGATCCCCATTCATTTCTGAACACTCTGCTTTCGAGGCAGGCTAGGAGGCCGCTCCTAGTTCTGTCTCCAATTAAATGTTTTCTTTTTGCCTTGGCAAGCAGGGCTATGCGAACTGCACAAATCGTCTCTGTCTAGCTCGCATTCAAATGGCGTTTTATTTAGCCTTGAATAATAGCCTGTGCCCCAAGTATAGATAACTTCGCTTACCTTAACTTTGTTGTCTACTGCATGAGCGTCTTTGATTGTATAGACAGAATATTCTATACTGCGTTCAATTGGTGTAAACTTAACACCCTCTTTAATCTCAGGATATTTTGGGTCAAAGTAAGGGTCAGGCAATTTAGGTTTTGCATTAAGCAATAACTCATCTAAATCATCATCAAAATCGTTGTCAAACATACTACTTTTCTTCTTTTGCTGTATAACTAGAGCATATAGAGCTGAAATCACTCATAGTACAGATACGTTCTACAGGCGCATTTTTACGAGCGCACAGCGTAGCGCAATCAGCACAACAATGACACATGTCATACATCGGGAAATCAATTGGTAAACAATAATTTACTTTTTCTTTTTCCATTTTAGCAACTCCTTCTATATATTATACAGTATTAATATATCCAATCTTACAAAAGAACCCGCTTTTTGTGATTCCTGTCCGCCACGTGTATCGTAATTGTAAGATGAGATAGCTAATTGGTGCGCGCTCGGAGATTCGAACTCCGGACCCTACGATTAAAAGTCGTATGCTCTAAAACCAACTGAGCTAAGCGCGCATTATGGTGCGCCCAGGAGGATTCGAACCCCCGGTACATCGGTTAAAAGCCGATTGCCATACCGCTTGGCTATGGACGCATAATAAATGCCGAGATAAGCTTAATTACCTCGGCAGTCAATACATTCATAATCAAGATGACGTTGAATCCTAAGCAATTAAGCCACAACGAAAACGTTTGAGTTTTTTGGATTTGAGTTTTAGTGTCATTTTCATCATAGCTTTTTCTCCATTTCTAATGCTTATTGTTTATTTACGCCACCTCAGCATCAATTGGTGGCCAACTACAGTCAGAAGGGTCGTCGCCGTCTTCGCCAGTTACTTGAATCGTTACGTCTTGCATTCCTTCGCTAACTTTCTTTTTGGCGATGAAGATTGCATAACTTGGACCGACGTCTGTGAACTGACGACGATTCTTAACAGGATCAACCCAGATTACTCTACAATTGAATCTCATTAATATCGACCTCCTCATAAATTGGTACTCCCTCAGGGATTCGAACCCTGGACCCACTGATTAAGAGTCAGTTGCTCTGGCCAGCTGAGCTAAGGGAGTATGTTTGGCAGGGGCTGTAAGAATCGAACTCACCTCATTGGTTTTGGAGACCAAGGCACGGCCACTATACCAAGCCCCTATATTGGTTGGAGCGGCCGGGATCGAACCGGCGACCTCTGCGTTATCAGCACAGCGCTCTGACCGACTGAGCTACGCTCCAATATTGGTCCGAAATGTGAGATTCGAACTCACGACCCCTTGATCCCAAATCAAGTGTTCTACCAAACTGAACTAACTCCGGATATTGTATCATTAGTTTAACTCTATCTTAGTCTACGTCTGGCTAAGAACGAAGCTATAAGGGTTTATGGAGTTTTCCTTCTCCTAATATTCTCTATTAATGGTGGGCTCTGCCAGGCTCGAACTGACGACCCTCTCCACGTCAAGGAGATGCTCTCCCAACTGAGCTAAGAGCCCATTAATGGCCTAACTATCATAGATTTCTTAAAAGGAAATTGCCTCTTGGCGGAAATAAGTATAGGCTCTATAATAATAGATTTTTTAAGGCTCAACTATTAAACAGCGGCTTTACCAATTTGCCTACTCCCCGATAATGGTCGGGGAGGCAGGACTCGAACCTGCAAACACCGGCTCCCAATGCTAGAAATAAGTATGAGCTCTTGGTCGGGAAGAAGGGATTCGAACCCTTGATCTCCTGATCCCAAATCAGGCGCGATAACCAAGCTACGCTACTTCCCGAAAATAAAACCCGCAGAGCTTGTAGTCTCTGCGGGGATCTTTTGTCTAATTGATTTAATCGGACTTACGGTCTTTACTGAGCTACAAGCATGTCAAAATTTTCCCAAACTGGTTTGAGAATGCTAATAGGCTTAACGTTGATAGAAGCTAATCTTAACATACTTTTGCTCTCCTTCTGACACATTTGTCTAATTAATTTAGCATTTTATTTTTCGAGTATTCTTTGAGAAATGATCTAAGCGAGACTTTTATTCATCTTACAACACTTATTATTCCACATATTCGCACATATTAACTTGTGGCTGAGAGCCAAGGCGCGACCTTGGTCTTCACAAATTGGTGACTAGCACCGAACAATAGAGGGAATTGATGTCCCCCAACTTTCACCGAACTTCAGCAAGGAAGAAATTAATCACATTCTTCAATTTTATACTTGATCGAACGACGTCATACGGCTACTCGTACTTCTGTCAGCTCTTATACACGGCTTTCGCCGCTTCAAAACGTCACTATCCTTAGGTTGAGATGCCGGGAACTAAGTTTCTCAGGCTTAATTCCACAGGCGGGATGAGATTGCTCCCAGAGCCTCTTATCGGACGAGCCTAGACAGAATTGCTTTGTGTACCATAACATGTTGCACAATCAGCTTAGCCTGTCAATGATCACGTTTTGACAGGAATACCCGTATCTTTCAATACAGGTCTTAGCTTACATTGCAGTATCCCACAATTTATCGCGTTATTTAGCCAACTTCCATGCAAGGAGGTAATCCCTCTGCACATGGTTCAACATAAATCCTTTCTCAAAGAACACTCGAAGCAAGCTTGCTTAACTTGCTTACATAAATATTATACAATACTTTTTTTGTTTTGTAAATATTTTTTTAATTTTTTTACAAATATTTTTTTGGCCTAGCTAATATCACTGTCCGGGATTGGCGGACGGTGAAGGAATCGAACCTTCTATAACCATTTGAAATAAGCATAAGCTCTATAAATATTATACGATATTTTTTATGAAATACGAACTAACTATTGTCGTGGCCAATTTTTCTATGGTAAGTGTAGATTAGAAAAATTTGAAATAAGTGTAGTTTCTGCCCTTTTTGCTTATCTTTCCTTATAATTAATTGACGCTCTTTGTTAGCTGCATCGCGAACGAGGTTTTAATTATAAGTTCCAACAAGTCGTACCACTCAGGCGTATTATAAACAATTTTAGAACAATACTTTGACTAACTGTGCGGCCAATTTTGATCTTCATTTTTATATAGTCCCTGTGGGACTAAGGCTTTGAAATAAGTTTAGTCTAAATCTTTCTTGCTTAATCTTTGTATCGGTAATATCTCCTGAATATCCCTGGATTAAGTCGTACCGCTAAGGAAGACAAGTACCAAATAATTTAGCGAATATTTTTCGTTTCTTTATATAATACGATATTTTTTAATAAAAAAGGCCTAACTATTAACTCCTGCTCTACCAACTGAGCTACTCTCCCAAAGTGGCCAAACTCACAATGCCATGGGTCGGACTTGAACCGACAATCTCCCGATTATAGATCGGGGGCTTTACCTTTTAAGCTACCGCGGAATCCGAAATAAGTATTGGCTCCTATGGTGGGAGAGCCTAGATTCGAACTAGGGACACGGGGATTTTCAGTCCTAGAAATAAGTATAGGCTCTAAAATTTTAAATGGTCATCCCGAGGGGACTCGAACCCCCAGATTTCACCTTGAAAGGGTGATGACTTTAACCAGTTCGTCTACGGGACGATTTAATGGAGCAGGAAACGGGAATCGAACCCGCGTAGTCTGCATGGCAAGCAGATGGACTACCACTGTCCTATTCCCGCAAGTATTGGCTGGTTTTATCGATTTGTCCAGCCGTAGAACCTCACAGAGAACCTAATCTCTGTCTGTCCTGGTGGAGCGGGTAGCCGGAATCGAACCGGTATCTTCTGCTTGGAAGGCAGAGGCCCTGACCGTTGGACGATACCCGCATGGTGGCAAGCGATGTTTATTTATTGTGGAGCCTGCTTGCTCGACGGCTACTTTTTAGATTCTGTCTTCCACTATCAGAGTTTCACTGAAATTAACGTGGCCTTTGTTAATTCTATTGATGGAGCAGATGGCGGGAATCGGACCCGTGTAGCCACCATGGCAAGGTGGCATTCTACCATTGAATTACGTCTGCATGGTTGCCAAGGGATTCTCCTACACAGCCCTTATGAATGGCTGTGCTCTAGTCTTGGCGAAATTGAATATATATCCTGGTAGCCGAGAGTGGATTCGGACCACCGATCTTGGAGGTATGAGCTCCCTGCTCTAACCGCTGAGCTACTCGGCCATGGATGATGCTTTGTTCTGGCACAACATCTTAAGCCTTCAATTTTTACGCCTTGTGCGCGAGGTAAGGTTTAAATTGACAAACAACACGCCTCTGGTTGCGGTACTCGGGAGTCGAACCCGGTATCCCATCGGTTATGAGCCGCGGATGGTTTATAATTGTCCGTTCCACTCTACCGCAATGTAAATGGAAGCTTCAGTCAGACCCTACCTAACCCCTCATATTTTCGAGTTTGCAACCTCTCAATACGCGTGCCACAACTTCCAGCACTTTGAAGCTATTATATTATACAATACTTTGGTAAGTATTTTATAATCTTTTTGGTACTCCCCGTCGGATTCGGACCGACACTGAATGAGGTTTGAGCTCATTGCCTCTACCAGTTGGGCTAGAGGAGCATAATGGTGGGCCGGGACGGGATTGAACCGCCGACACGAGGATTTTCAGTCCTCTGCTCTACCAACTGAGCTACCGACCCATGACTGGGGTGCATGCTGGGAGTTGAACCCAATGATCTAGTTTCACAGACTAGCATCCAAAACCGTCGGATTCCATACACCATATTGGTGGGAGCTCTGAGTATCGAACTCAGCCAGCCGAATGGCAACAGTTTTACAGACTGCCCCGTGTCCTTAACGGAATACGCTCCCATAGTGGTGGGCAGGGTGTGATTCGAACACACGAAGCCGAAGGCGGCTGTTTTACAGACAGCTGGTTTTAGCCACTTACCTACCTACCCATAAAATTAAAGGGTGATCATTATCTGACCACCCTTGTTTTATATTTTCAATGCGACGAATTTACTAATTAATATCGGTGGTCAGAGCGCATCAAAAAACCGAAGCCTTCATAGCCTTCAAATCCGTAATGATAAGCATGCATGTTCAAGTTTTTCATACGTTAACTACCTTTCTGTCTTGCGACTACTTAATTTAGCGAATCTTTTTTGCTCGCTTATTATATTATACAATATTTTTTCTAAAAAGTAAATAGTATTGTATAATTTTTTTGGCACCCTGTGTAGGATTCGAACCCACGACCTTGTGGTTCGTAGCCACACGCTCTAATCCAGCTGAGCTAACAGGGTATATTGGTGGAATCGACGGGGATTGAACCCGCAACCTCTTGTCTGCCAGACAAGTGCTCTCCCAATTGAGCTACAACCCCAAATTTTGACCAGACTAGTAATAAGCGCTCTCCCAACTGAGCTACGTCGCTACACGTCACCCGTGCCGCGACGGTTGGACTCGAACCAACGACCTCTCGCATGTAAGGCGAAAAAGAAATAAGTACTGGTTCTAATGGCGGAGCCAGAGGGAGTTGAACCCTCATCTCCTGAGTGACAGTCAGGTATACTAACCGCTGTACTATGACTCCAAATTGTTGCGGATGGAAGGATTTGCACCTTCAACAAATTATTTCGATTTGCGTTGACCTCGGCTCATCACCAAGGATGTCTTCTAAGTTGCATCACAACTGCATATATGGCGGGCCAAGAGGGAGTCGAACCCTCGACATCGCAGTGACAGTGCGACAGTTTAACCGTTAGCCTACTGACCCAAATTTAATGGTGCCTCTTGACGGAATCGGACCGCCGATTAATCCTTACCATGGATTCGTTATACCATTTAACTAAAGAGGCAATTTAGTTATATGATGCTGATTTTGTTCTGGTGTCCGTCACCTACGACTAATTAGTGTTGCCGCCCATTTCTTGCGGCTTTGTGTCGGATTTATACGTGTCAGCTCACGATTCAGAAATATCTGAACTGGTGCCGCCAGACGGAATCGAACCATCAACCTATCGCTTACAAGGCGATTGCTCTGCCAGTTGAGCTATGGCGGCATGATAATATAAGGTATTTACTCCACACTTCCCCTTAGCTCGTTATCTAGTCTGCAGCTTCACCGTCTCTAGGGGTTCATTGGGCGCCCATTCGCGATAAGGCGTAATCCCGGTTCTTTCCTTATATTCTTGTCTCTTTCACTACCCTCTGGGACTGGTTACCCATACTCTCGCTTATGAGACTGGTTATTAAGCGTTGTCCTTCGCCTTGGTGGAACTGAAGGGGATCGAACCCTCGACATCCTGCTTGCAAAGCAGGCACTCTCCCAGCTGAGTTACAGCCCCATATTTGGTGGACACGGCGGGAATTGAACCCGTAACTCCCGCTTGCAGGGCGGGTGTTTTCCCAATTAAACTATCGGCCCATATTGGTGGTCGCACCTGGATTCGAACCAGGAACCTAGCCCTTATAAGGAGCCCGCTCTGCCATTGAGCTATACGACCAATGTTGTAGGATTTGCACCTGCACTGCCAGGAATCGAACCAGACAGTTCAGAGACTCGAACTCTTCTTCACCTACTCGGATTCACCAGAATCCATTCTTGGTTTAGGGTTTATTCCGGAATCGAACCGAACTTGCGCGCTTGCTCACCAGAGCTTACTATAAACCCATATGGTGCGGGTGGTCGGACTCGAACCGACACGGCCGAAGCCGAGGGATTTTAAGTCCCTTGCGTCTACCTGTTTCACCACACCCGCAAATTGGCTACTCCAAACCTAAACCTTTAAAAATTTGTTTCACCTAGCGTTCTTTTTTGTCTGCTCTCAACTAGTATGAGCAAATAGGTAATGGCTGAGAAGGATGGATTCGGACCATCGATGACCTGTTTCAGAGACAGGCGTCTTACCGCTTGACGACTTCTCAATATCTGGTGTTGCACATTTTTTAGAGTGCTTTCTTCCCATGCCTGCACTATTTGGCCTCGGCAACAACTACGTAGAAATTGCGCTGTACCCTCTGCTTGAACCTATGGCGTCAAGTCAACCCTTCTGAGAATCTTGTCTCAGCATGTTATACATGATAGCTTATTCGGAAGCTATCAGTCCTACTCTATTCAAGCTTACTAAGTGGCGATCTTTTCGGCTGTCATATTCTAATTGGCTGGGATGGCTGGGTTCGAACCAGCGCATCGGAGGTTCAAAGCCTCCTGCCTTACCGCTTGGCTACATCCCAATGTTGGTGCTGGTTGAGAGGCTCAAACTCCCGACCTGCTCTTTACGAGGGAGCTGCTCTATCAACTGAGCTAAACCAGCATAATTGGTGGTCCCTGCAGGACTCGGACCTGCAACCTTCATCTTGTAAGGATGATAGTCTCCCAATTGACGTAAGGAACCATTTCAGCAGCTCCAGTATTATTATACAATAGAATTAATCTTTTGTAAACACTTTTTTTCCAAATAAATAGGGTTCGCTATTCGCGAACCCACAAGTTACCGATTTAGCCTATCGTACCATGCAGGTTTGCTGCATTATATTATACGATAGTTTATTAAGAGTTTTAACAACCAGTTTTAATTACTTGTGGATTCCTCCAGAATCTTGCACGTCTAAAATCGCAGCGGCTATATCTAATGTCGCTACGGTTGTTGCTGTGCGTTGTAATGTAATAACTGAATGTCTCATACTTAATTTAGCGAATGTTTTTCCTTATATTTTATAATACAATAAATTTTTTAAAAATTAAAGGGCAAGATTAATTTTCTTGCCCTTGTTTTGCATCTAATTCAGCTTCTAAGCTATCAAGCAATGATTGACATGCTTCATTGATTAATCTAAGCTCTGTGGTTTTGATTAATGTCGGAGCATTGTGTTCATACTCTTCTGCTAGGCGTTCAACGCGCCTAGCAAGAAGACGTAATGTTTCAGCATCGGTTGGAGTAGCAGGCATTATTTTACCTCCCCTCCATTTGCGATAGCAACGAGCTTTTCAAGATCATAAGTTCTTACGACCTTTTGACCTTCAAGAGGCATATAGCTGTCGTCAAAGACGATATCAGCTTCGGCTGGGTCAGTTACGACTTCGCCTCTGCATGAAGCAACTAAGCCCATGTTAAGCTCTAAGAAGCTTGCTTTCATGTACTTAGCGACAGAATCTGTTTCACTGGAGTTGACAGTTCTGTTGTAAGCATCACGAACAAGGTTCAAGACGACCACTGCATTTGTCTCTAAATCGATACCGAAGGCAAGGACTTGAGAAGAATCACCAGCGACTCTGAACTGCATTGCGATGTTTTTAGGATCCCAAGCACGAGTCTTAAGGTCTTCTTTGTTTTGGTATCCACAGAAGGTTTCGCCTTGAGTGAATTTTCCACCGAAGCCATTAAGGGTGTAAAGAACTGAGACGTAGCCCTTAGCACGAAGTTCGTCTAAGTCTAAATCGTAGTATTCAGAACCCTTGACATCACGGCAGTCTCCAGAGAAGAGAATGCTGGTGCCAAATGGCTTGCTGGAGTAGTTACCATAGTAAATGGTATCTTGTCTACCGTCTTTCTTGACTAAAACCAAGGAAGCGTCAACGTCGCGGATTCCGTCCCAGTAAACGAAAGTGCGGATTTTGTTGAATGGGCAGACGATACGAGAACCGGTTGGAAGAACATCGATGCCCTTTCCACCAGCAGATGTATTGGATGGGATTCCAAGTAAGTTAAATGCGTCGGAGACGTAAACTTTACCTAAAGAACCCATTGCTCTATAAGAGTCTTTGATCTTCTCGATAGCGATATCGTGAAGTAAAGTCTTAGTAGCGTCGTTGAGCTTGGACTTTCTCCATTTAGCTTCATAATCGGTTTCAACATGACGTTTTACCTTATTATTTTTAGTAAAGGAGAATACACGTCCATCTGTCTTGTCTTCAGACATAGCTGAAATCATCTGATAAAGAACCATTGGATTCTTTGCTGGAAGCATTTCGATGATCTTAACGGCTTCGACAGGGTTAGCTCTTGAAAGCAAGAACTTGATGTTTCTTTCAAGTAAAGAACCATTACGGGCGAAGATTTCGGCGGCGCCTAAAACATTACCCTTGTCAAGTTCAACTTTTGCAAGTCTATAAGGAGAACGTGCATTGTCTGCAGCATCGCCTTTGACTTTGCAGTATGAAAGAAGCTTATTGTAGTATTTAGCTTGCTTTTTGCTCATTGGGCAATTACGGACGTAAGGTAAGCAAGTTCTGATAAGAGCGAGTTTTTCCTCATCTGCAGGTCTAAACTCTCTGTGCTCCCCGAAGAAAGCGATAGAAAGCTTAACCATATCTTTCTTATCCAAGAAGCGCGCAAAGCTTGCATCGTGCTTCAAAAGAGTAAAGATGTTATCGCGGCATTTGATTTCTTTTCCGGTGTAATAACCGTTGACGAAAAGATATTCGAACTCAGCTAATTCATCGATAGAGAATGGACGAGTGTAATCACAGAAAGCATCGCAGATGCCTTTAAGGATTTCAACTGCTTCCTCTGCATTGACGATTCTGAATTCACGAAGTTTGATTTCGTTGCCGACTTTATACTCAGGTAAATCCTTTTCAAAGATTTCAGGACGGCTATAGATTCCAGTTCCGGTTTCAACTAAGAAATAGGAAACGAGTTGCTCGATAAGCAATTCTGACTTAGAAAAATAAGCCATGTGTTGAGGGTTATCGTAGAAGCTTGCTGGAACGTTAAGCTTAAAAGTATCAGCGATAACGTTAACTGCTTCACGAGTTAACATGTGAGGACGATCAACGATGACGCCAAAATTAGCAAGCAAAAATGCATTGTAATAGGCAGACATGTTCTTGTCTTCTGGGGCCTTATCGACAATTAAATAATGACGAGCGGCTAAGATTGATTTGATTGTTGGTTTTCCCATAAAATCTCCTTTTCTGTTTACCCAAGATTTTTATTAAATAAAGGCGCCGAAGTATAACTGAATCCAGATCTACCTCAAGCGCCTACATTATTTAATAAGTAATTGGCCTAACTGTTTTTAGAATACCATATTTCTGAAGAAATAAGTATAGGCTCTCGAGTTTTTGTGTGCTTTATCTTTGCACATTATATTATACAGTTATTTTTTAATTTTTTTACATAAAATAAAAAAACATAATTTTGGACCAACTGTTTTTACAAATTTCAAGGTTTGTTCTTTGAAGTAAGTATGGTCTCTAAATTATGTTATAGCCTTTTTGAGGCCTGGCTAGTTGTGGCGAAGATTTTGGCACCCGTAACTAGCGGGTAATGAAATAAGCACAGGCTCAATAATTTTTTTAATAAATCCAATTTTCAGCTGGTTTTTCTACATCAGTTTCCATAGAACGCACGATGCAATCAGCGACTTCATACATGGCATTAGCAATTTTATTATAGTTTTGTTGAACTTCGGCTTTTTGTTCTCTAAGCTTATTGATAATGCCCATTAAGATATCAGCATCCAAAGAATTAAGTTTTGTTTCTTTTAATCGTAATAATGTATTTATGCATCTATCTAAATCATCTTCTTCGTTTTGGTATCGTTTTAATAATTCACAATAGTTTTCATAAATATCGTCCATATACTACAATAAGTTCTCCTGCAGCGCTTCGCTGAAACATTTGATAAATGAGGTAACAGTATATGTAGTATTAGAATCATACACAAATACCGGTATGCCAATTTTGTTAATAAGCGTTATTACACCCTCATCAGCTTCTTTGTGAAGGGTTTGTTCTTCACAAACAACCTCTATTAATTTAGCTATAAATTCTTTAGTCTCTTGCTCTGAAAGTCTATTCATTTTTTGCTCCTTGTGGATATTCTCTCGCATCAATAAATACTGTTATTTCTGAATTATCTGCCTCTAAGACGGCACAAAGTTTTATGATATCTTTCTCAAGTATTCGAACACAATTTTTAATTGTATAGGTTTTGCCTAACAACTCAATTTCATGCACTTCCGCGAGACGTTTTGACAAAACTTCTACGTCAAACATACACACCTCCTTATTACAACTTATTATAATATACAATAATTGTTTATAAAATAAAAATTAAAAGGTTAGAATTTCTCTGCAAAACCCTAACCTTTTTGAGTAAATTTAATTATGCAGCATTTTTACTATTGCCAAAGTCTGATAGGTCTTCTAAATCATCATATAGATGCTCATCCGACACTGAAATACAGAGCTTACCGCCAGCGACATAGAATCCAACGACCATTCTATCGAGTATATCTTCTCTGAGAACTGCGCTGAACTTGTCGGGGTGGTCCCCAAAGTCAGACATTCCAAAATCGAACCAATGATTTGGATCAGTAGCATCATAGAAGATTCTAACTGTTTGTGCAGACTGTCTTGTCAATCCAGTCTTATCCATAACCAAATCTTTGAATACGAAGTAGCTTAGAAAGGTCTCTAACGAAATCTTTTTATTTTGTGGTATATCAGCCATATTATTTACCTCCGATGAATTTTTCTCTTAATGAAATAATGTCTGTTTTATATGGGTAACTCTTTGTTTCTACAATTCTGTCTTCATTGAAGCACTTTTTGCAGAATCCATAGAATTGATTTGCGGCAGCAGTATTTAGCGCGCCAAGTCTACGGTAGTATCCACAGCGAAGTGTCGCGTCAGCGACGCCCCTCATGAACTTCCAGAAATTATAATAACCAGTTTTTAGCTTAGTCATGAATCCTGAAGAGTCTACGAAGACATATCCTTCAATATATCTTCCTTGATATTTATAGTCTTCATCATCAGCAGCCATAACCAAGGTTCTGAATTCATCCCAATCTTTGATAGTATAAGCCAACTCTTTAACAGCACAACCAATTCCAAGTGCACAAGCTTTTAGCTCAGTATATGAAATTGTGTCATAAGTAAGAGTGTTTTTGACGCCATCAAGTAAAATTACTTTGCTTGAATCATATCTAATAATATGTGGGTCATGTTCTTGATCAACACATTCGAAGACTAATGAAATTGGATTTCCAGCTTCATAATATGTCTTTAATGTAAATAGGATTTTTGCTCTATAAGGTTCAAGCATTGCTGTGAAATAATCCGCGCAATCACCCTTATCAGATGACTTTGTAGCGATAAATAAATCATCAGTTTTGTAGTTATAAGAAACGATTCCTAAGAAACCATTTTCTTTGATATAAGCTTTGACTGGGAATTGTAGTCTGTTCTTTAAAGCAATCATTTCAGTTTCGCGAACTTCATTAATACGGAAGAACTTCTCATATGAACGCGCCATAATCTTATTATTATCTGTATCAATAAATAATCCGCGAGCTAAGACTGTTTGTCTTGTCCAGTTAGCAGAATAGAAAGCTTCACGAGTAAAGTTAAAAGATGAGATACCATTACCTAATTTCTTTTCTTTGACGAACTTATTGTTTCTTAAATAATCGACTGCTTGCTCAACAGTATCGACTCTACGTTGTTCTGTTTGTGTCTCCTCAGTAACAGGTTGGCAGTCGTCTAATTCAACAACATTCCAATTAAATAAAGTATTAAATCCAACTGGGATTCTGTCGCCATTTTCAGTGACACCATACTCTGGATATTGACCTTTAGTTTCTAATTCAACAATACGTAATTTTCCACCATATTCAACTTCGCCTTCTAAGTTAAAAACTCTATCAGCCAATTGAACTGGGTCTTGCGCAGTGTTTCTATGACCGTGAACTAAATATTGGTTTTCTTTAGTTTCTTTCATCCAAGTATCGGCAATAACTTGATAGTCTTTATATTCACCGACACCATTGATAAACGCACATGTAGGAATATAAGTAAGGTTTGCGCGCATGCATGGAATTCCGCCATGGCAGGCTAATACTTCAAGGCCGTTCCAAGTAAAGTGTGACATTTGGCGAACTTTACGATAAAACATTCTGGCTTTCTTTTCATCAAAACCGCCAGCGATTAACTGTGGTTTTGTTTTATCTTCAAATTCAGAAGACTTTGCAGGAACAGAAGCTCCATAGTCTCTTAAATATTTTTCATGGTTCCCTTCTAATAAACAAACGTTTGGTCTGTTCATGATAGAATATAACCAGTTCATAACTTCAGCGTTTTGATTTCCACGGTCAATATAGTCACCTAAAAAGATGTATTCAACATCATCTTTTAATCCATCTTTAAAATCTGGATATTGCATTAAAGTATCGTAACAACCATGAATATCACCAATAAAGACTACCTTTCTATAAGTAGATAAATCCATTGGTTTTTCTAAAATCTTTTCAACTTCATCTGGTTTGATGACTTCCACACGAGAAGGAACAGGTTGTGTAGCAAAACGTGCATAAATGTTATCAATGCCAGATTCTGGAACAATTTTGTCTTCAGGTCTTTGTAGATTTTGCGCTTTGCATACTTCAATAGGAACATCTGTAAAATCAACACAATACATTCTATAACGGTATTGTTCAGCTAATTCACGGTATTGTAAAATATCTTTTGTTTTAGAAGCTGTTGCATCTAAAACAGTTAATTCGCCACGAGACATTCTATATTCTAAAAGGTCTAAAATGATTTTCCAGGTTTCTTGTTCGACATTATGATTTCTAGCAATAGCAAAAGAACCATCGGCTTGTAAATCGCGTGAAGCGCACAAGACACGGATGTCATCTGGACAAAGAGTATAGCTCTTTAATCCCATATTTTCTACCCAAGTTGATTTGCCAGCACCTGGGGCTCCTCTTAATATCAATAATGTTCTCATAAAAAATCACCTCTAATTATTATACAATAAAAAAGAGGTTTCTGTAACCTCTTTTATTCAACTTCTGTATTTTCGTCTATTAATTTTACAGTATTAGCCACGGCCTTCTTTAAAATCTCGTCATTGATTTCAATTGGTCTAACTTCACCGCTTCTTGCCTTACCAGCACAAACGCAATCCACAATCATTTCTAGGATATCTATAAGGTCTATATCCTCGTGACAGAATGATGTTGGATGATGCTTTTCAGCATGAATGTGTCTTTGATACCATTTGCCATTTACGAAATCATCACTCCAGAAATCATCTCAGAATTCTTTTTCATACCTAATCTTAGTCCAGTCATGAATCTTACCTTGATTCTTAACCAACGCAGAAAGTCAATTCATTACTGATTGAACATCATGGATATGAGACACATTAGCCTCGTGAAATTGCTCAAAAGTTGTGTCTTTTGGAGCATGCCTTGAATCACCATGTGGATCGTGTTTTAATTTAATTTTTTCTTGCATAATTTTATCCTTTTACTTTTTTATAAAATGAGAAATAGATTCCGATACCATCAATATATAAGAAATATTTCTCAGTATTATTGGTTTCACTTATAGCTAACTTATCATACCTTAATGTTTTTAAATATAAAGCACCAATTGGTTTATGATTGCAATCTTGCAATTCGATAATGGGTGGCTCTGGCTGTTCAGCATAAACCTTGAAAAGCTGAACTAAACTTGTGTTATTTTCCATTAAAAGAATCTCCAAGGCAATTTTCTATAATCAATACAGTCTTCATCTGGTCTATAATTGTTTAGAACAATGCTGCCAAATAAATGGCCACCAAATAAATAAGCTTTATATTCTTTTAAAGCATCTAAAGCTATATTAGCTTCATTATAATAGAATTTAACAGCCTCATCTAAATGTCTAACTGCTACAAGCCCTTCAATGTCTGTTTTATCTGTAAGAATATCTTTGCAGTATCCACGTAAAATTGCTTGCTTTAAAATATTAAAATGCTCTGCTGTTTTTACAGCGACATTATAATATTCTTTCGCAGCAGCTCTTTCTTGCATTGACCTAATAAATGCGAAAGAACTATGCTCATTATTTTTTACCCTGTTCAATAAGGCTTCAATAACCTCTTCTTTACTATAGTCCATTAAGTTCTCCTAAAAAATAAAGCTCTGACATATAAGTCAGAGCATCTATATTTGTGAGCTAACTTATACTCACAATATTATACAATATTTTTATAAATTATTAGCCCCAGATAAGATAGGATTACCAATGCTTTGCTAGATTAGAAATAAACATGTCCAATAAATCAAAGCTATCGGTCTTATCTTCAAATGATTCGCTGGAAAGGGTGACGACATTATCGCCATCTTTAAGGCAAAGACGATATCCTTCAGGATGCTTGCTTTGGAAAGCTTTTAAAGCTGCATCATAATCTTTTTCTGCAGCAACTCTGTTTTCATCCGCACTTGAGATTGCTTTTGCATAGGTATCTCTTGCAGCGATAACAGCGGCATTGTAAACCTTACGGGCTTCGATCACTGCTTTATTGTAATCGCGTTTTGCAGCATTCATTTTCTTGAATGCTTCTTGAACTGTTTCAGATTCTTTCTTAACAAGTTCTTTTGCTTCAGCTTTCTTGGCTTCCGCTTCAGCCTGCTCCTTTTCAGCAGCAGCTAATTCTTTTTCTGTCTCGAAAATCTTATCGAGTTTTTCTGAGTAATACTTCATTTTTAATTTCTCCTAATTCTATATTAGTTTTTTGTATCCTCCACTATTTCTATCTAGCTCTTGGATACCTCTATTAAAATGAGTTTGCATTAAGTATCAAGCTGGGGCTTCTCCTTAATGCTTATGTTCGCTCGTTATAATATACGATTTATTTAATTATTTTTTGATTTAGAGCATCATAGTATTTTTCAAGATCATTGGAATATAATACTTCGAAGCTGCCTATATTTTTATTTGCAGCTTCCATTGCTCTAATATATTTCATGAGGTCTTCATAAGTATCAAAACCTCTATCAACTGTAACTACTTGATGTGTTCTCATATCTCTATAGCTACACACATAAGCATTTTTATTTGGGTATCTGCTTAAATATCCAAGCCCCTTTTTTAGTGAGGGGTTATCGAGACTGACCCCTTCGTTAAAAGATTCATTAGCGATTATTTCAAATTCATCAACACCTGGAATAACGGCTAAGCCACCCCAAGTTCCATGAAGTTGACCAATACTGTCAATATGTTCAACTGTTCCTTCTTTACCATCATATTCAGAATCTTCATCAGCTAAATGGATAATTCTAATCTTATCACCTTCTTTAACTTCTGAATCAAATGGAATATCTGGATAGGATTCAGTTTTGACCTCTGCTTCTTCTGTAGTTTCTGCTACTTCTGGGAACTCTTGATCAAATGGATCAGCATCAATTGGCTCTTCAGCTGGTGTCTCTTCCACTTTTTGCTCTTTGGCAGCAGGAGCCTCTTCTTTATCAAATGGAATTTCAGTAGTAGCATCGATTAATTCGTCAACATGTTCTTTTTCTTCATCTTCAACGTGGTCAATAGTATCTAAGATATTATCTTTATGAGCAATTGGAGTATCCATGATTTCAGCTTTAGCTTCTTCATAACCATTGATTGCTTCAATCTCATCGGCCACTAAATCATTTAGCATAGTATGAACTTCAAGTTTAGCGGCTTCTGGATCAACTGGTAATTCATCATCTTTCTTGGCCTCTTCTAAATTTTCAGCAATACCAAAATATTTATCTAATTCCTCAATTTCATCTTCAGATAAATCACCATCTTTTTTCATATATTCATAGGTATCTTTATCTAGCTCATCAATATAAGTATTTTCATAGATAACATCTGATGTATGATTTGCAACCATTTGAGAGATTAAATCATTCTCTGATTTAGCCCAACCAATAAATTCTGGTTCACCATCTTCACCTTGTTGCAAAATCCAAGGAATTTCTTTTTCATCTAATTCTTCAGTTAAGTTCTCTTCAAAAATAGCTTTTTTAATATTTTGCACCTTTTCATTTTCATATGCAATACCACCCTGCTCTCTTGTGATGCCGGCTTTAACAGTATTAACATCTTTACTAGCAAGTGATTTGGCAACATCTGTAATAACATCATTTTTTTGTTGGCTGGAGAGATCCTTAATATCAGTATCTTCATTAATTTTAATACCAACTTCTTCACCGGCTAAAGGCTTCTCAAGAGCTGGTTTTTTCATTTTGCAATCTAATGGTTTCTCATCTTCGCTATGAGCAATAACTTTATGGTCTGTTTGACAATCAACAACTGCATTATCTGTGCCTTGTAATTCTTGTTCTGACTCAACAGGTGCTGGTCTATCTTGAACATGTTCTTCAATAGATTCTAAATCGCCAAAGAAATCTGTAACACGAGCTTCGGCATTGGATTCGGCTTTTGGCTCGACATCCCAATCCTCTAAATAGAAGAATTTAAACTCATGAGAATCATCATCTTTAATAGCATGCTCATGCTTACGCATATCATTTGCTACAAACGGTTCTTCCATTTCTACAGATGTTTCTGTATGTGGTGTTCTATCATCGTTTAAGTCAATTTCAACAGTATTTTCTAAAGATTCATGCTGACTTGCACATTCTTTGCATAAATAGCCGTGCTCGGTTTTAATACAATCCTCTTTTGGAAATAATTCAAAGCAACGTTTGCATTCTACTTCAGATTCATTTTCTTCCATTGCTTCAACCATTTTATCGGCGTCTAAACTTTCATGTCTATTTGTGTAGAAATCACCAAATTCATCGGCTTCAAATGGATCAACATATTTTCTATCTTCCTCTTCTTGCTCCATTTGTTTAAGCCATTCTTCTTCATCCTCAGGCGTCATGAAATTATCTTTGGCTTGTACTGAAAGCTCGTCATTAGCAGACCAAATAATCTCACTGCCATATTCTTGCGTAACTTCACCAAAGTCATTTAATTCTACTTCGATTTTCTTTACATAAGTTGCAGCATCCTTGTGCTCACTTGCATAAGCAATAGCCTCATCTGCAATTTCAAATTCGTCGTAGATGCTAGGCTCTGTATCACTGCAAACAACATACTTGTAAGCTACCATATTTTATTCTCCTTTGAATTCTTTTCTGAAATCATCGATTTCTTTCTTTCATTTCATGTTTTGTTTGTGTAACTCTTTTGGGTCTCTTGGCTTTAATCCCCAAGCTTTATCCCTTGCTCTAATATTTCTTGTAACTCTTTTTGATTTAGTTCTCATGAATAATATAGAAGGGTCTGGTCCCATAAGAGCTCTATGTAAATATCCAGCAGAATCTCTATCTAATAGTTGAACGCCTTCAATTATAAACTTTTCTTGTTTATGACTATTAGCGTATTCTATTGCATATTTAATATAATCGGTATAATAGGTGCCGCCTAATACAGAATCTGTGTCAGGACAATTTTCAGCAGCATACGGGTCCTCTGGATGCTCGTTCACATACTTGCAAACATTGTCAAATGTTGTTCTGTATTTAGGAAAATGACGCCAAAATTCTTCATCAAACCAAGAAATCTCAAGCTCTTCGTCAGTAACGTTAACTATGCCACCGAGTCAGCCATTATCAAGGTTGATAATTTTAGCGCCATATTGTTCTGCTAACATATCAGCCAAGGTAGACTTTCCACTTCCTGGCATGCCTACAATATATAGCACATTATTTGTGCCATTCTCGAATGCTTCTAAATTTATTGGTTCATATGCTGAATATATAGGCGATTCATTTAATGCACTTAATTCATCATAGGTTTCTAATAAATTCATACACATAATTTAGCAGAAATTTATTAATTATTTATTGTTTATTTGTTTTGCAGGACCATTTGGTTTAATAATAACCAGTTCTTTTTCTTCAACTGCTGGAATTGCCGCTGCAGTCATCTCTTTTGCTAGCTTTTCAAACTCAGTATCGAATGAACCCTCGGGAAGTCCCAATAGTTTGCATGCAGCAAGCTTTGCCAGCTCATGTGTTAAACCATCATGTTCAGAGGTTAAAATAAGATTTTGCTTAATACTATCGCCGTAGTCGCTGAATACTTCATCATCGAGCACTACCCAAGCATCTATTGGCTCAGGTTGGTTAGCAAGCCAAGTAACTATCTCGTGCCCGCGATGAGAATGAAAACCAACGGCTAAATCGTTAGTATGGTCATAAATTGATAAGCCAACTTTTCTAAGCTTATTATACAGATATTTGCCTGTTTTATTCGTTTTATTTCTTAAATATTCTGCATAATCACTTTTCCAAGAAGATACTAAAACAATTTTGGCGTCAGTTTTATCGACTATCCACTTAAGCTCTTTAGCTTTTGTTTTGCTAATGCCACAATACCTAATGCCAGAATCTGACGTTACAATTGGATTTGGCTTTTTACGACCACCAAAATCATTAGCAGCATTTAATACACCATCTATATCTAAAAATATAATGCACATGATTACTCGCTAATTCCTTCTTTAATTGTAAAGTTTTGAATATCGACCATTGGATATTCATCTACTTTTGTTCCATGATAGACTTTTAAGATTTGTCTTGGCCAACCAGTATATTCAACCTTAGTTGGAAAAGTAATAATTAATTGTCCACTTTTTAATGCGATTTCTAATTCCACAATCATTCCTCCTTATTCTAATTCTCGTTTAAATGCATCATAATTCTGAGTTTCATAATCCCTGCAATAAATTGCAAATTCAATTTCATCAAACTTAGATGCATATTGCTCTAAAGCTCTTTTATAGGCTCTTGCTACAACAGTTGGGCTATTTTTAAAAGCGCCACAGCCAAATGCACCAAGAACTAAAACTTTAACACCATTTTCAATAGCTACATTAAGAATTTGTTTCGCCCTTCTATAATGGAGCTCTTCTAAGTCAGTGGCAGAAATAACTGCATCATCCACAACCCTATCATAATCGCTAAAAGGATGATTTGGGTTATGTCTTAGATTTGGAGCAGCACAAGTAATGACATCTACTTTAATAAACTTATCATCGGATAGTCTATTAAACCTACCATCGTCTGTCTTGCAAATAATAACATCTGGTGTATAAATAATATCATCATTATGAAGTGGATTGCCATCTACCCTGTGCGGACCATAGAATCCTTCATAAAGTCTTTTGGTTGATAGACACGGAAATAATGTAGAGCATCTACATAAAGCCTCTTCTTGTGCAGAAGCACCACTTGTCACTCCACCGCCAGGTTTTGTTGCCGAAGCGAAGTTGAGAACTGCAATCTTAGAGTTAAGATATGTCTTACGTAACTCAAAAACTGCTTCAAAAGTCTTATGGTTTGTCACAAAGACATTATTTAAAAAACATTTAGTAGCTAAATTTGTGGGCTCTTGTGAAGTCTTATAAAGCTTTGTATTTTGAATTGTGCTTCTTACAGCTTCTGACAAGATTTTATTATCATGAATAAAATTCATTGTGTCTTGAAAAATCCTAACGTTTTCTTCTCTGCTCATAAAAATACCTCATTTTATTATACAATAAAAAAGGCCGGAATAACCGGCTTTTTATACAGCATAATGGATATTATAATCGTATTTACGCTTGAAGAGAATTTCTTTAATGACTGGAGTCTTAACGTTTTTCTTAAGGTCATTACCAACCCTGTCAGTCCATTGTGCTTCAACATCTTTACCTTGGACAACAGTAAGCATTCTAGAACTGTCATAATAGCCAGCTTCAAATGGATTGAATTCAACATAGCAACGTAAGTCGTTACCACGGAATGTAATAGAGAAGTATTCGTCATAGTCGCTGAAATCGACATAGCATTGCTTCAAGACCATTTGTGTGCCGTCTTCGCAAATAAGCGTTGCGACGTAAGCCTCAGTAGACTTATTGTAATTGACGATGTTAAGGTCGCTGATTGCTTCTTTAAATGTGCTTCCACGATTTAGCTCGAAAGCGATAGCGCGTAAGCAGTCATAGTTCAATTCGACTTTGCCGCTGAAAACAATGACAGAATCAATTTCACCCCAATATTTCTTATCGAGCTTATCTTGTAGATATTCACGAATTTCCTCATGAGTTGGATAGCCGAATCTAAGGTGATAATGGAAACGTCCTGGACGATTGACTAAGAATTCGCTAACATTGCTTAAATTATTACAAGTAATGACGAATAGCTTTTTGCCAGAACCGAAACCATCTAAAAGTGTAAGTAACTGAGTTTGCGCGCCTTTTTCAGAATAAGTCTTATCGAATTCATCAAAGACAACAACAACTTCTTGCGTAATGCTGTCGATGAACTCAGAAATACCTTCGAAGTAGCTATTGACAAGAATAATAGGATAACCTGCGGCAATAGCATCCCGAGCTAAAAGCTTTGCTGATAATGATTTACCAATGCCTTTATCACCAGATAAGATAACGCCAAGGTTTCTTTCAAAATCTTTAAAAGATGCTAAAATCTTATCAACTTTTGCCTGATGCACACCATAAATCTTTTCATTGACGACGACATCTTCTTGTTTTTCTAAATAAAAACCGGTAAATTGACCACAGCCAACAAGATATGTGGCTGGCGGTAGCTGATCATAGGTCTTTAAATTATTATCATAAATCTTATACGTTGAACCTGTGCAAACTACTTTCATTTAATTGCTCCTCCGAATAATGTTTAACTTAACTGCATTATATTATACGGTTAAAATAATAAAAAATCAGCAATTTTGCTGATTTTTTAAATTAATAATCTGACAATGGCTTTAATATTGATGATTCCGTAGAGAATATTGGCTCAATAGCTTCAGGAATCAGCGGTTTAACTTCTAATACCTTCATTAAAGCATTATAAGTAGCTTTTCTTTGTTCTGCTGACCTAAAACAAAATGTTGTATTACCGCTATCATTTTTATAAGATATCACAATGCGATAATAAGTATAAACTTTACCGTCTTCATCATGTCTTATTTGTTCTGTGTCCCCATCCTTGCATAAGATTTCTTGAATGGACTCTGTATCAACAATTGCAAGATCTAATCCATTGGTTTCTGAATTGATGTCTCTAATTTCAATAAACATTATTTATCCTCCGCACTTAATATTGCATCAAAGTAATCCACAGTATTTCTAAGGATATTGGCAAGCGTGCCAGTAATGTTGAATCTTTCACAAGACTTATCAATGCTAACCATAAGATTGCCGTTGTTTTGTCTCTTAGAGGCAGCTAGCCAGTCTAAGAACATCTCAACTAAATCAAACAGATTCATAGCGTCGACGCCACGTTCGCCGAAGTGCTCTGGATGGTGACGATTGTGAGCATAGTGATGCTCAAGAGCAAGAGCTAAGTCTTCTTTTAAGAACTTCATGTATTCCTCACTGCCATAGGTCGTAGTAGCAAGGCCATTTGTAACCTTGGCAAATTCTTCGACTTCAGGACTTTCTAGCTTAGACTTATCGTGGTTGGCAAGTCTAGTATTAAGCTCGTTGATATAAATACGACCTAGTTTATTAACTAAATCAATATGTTTTTGAGTTTGAGTTCTGCACTCATCAAGAGTTAACTCTTTAATTTCTGCCATATTAAGCTCCTCTCACAATTCTGCTAACTACAGACATATCAACCTGACCTGCGAAATTGGCTTTAAAGTGCTTCATAACGCTTGGAATTGACTTGTCTTCTAATTTATCTATCTCAGCCCTAATCTCGGCTTCCGTAAGCTGCTTTGGTAAGAATACAGAAATAGCTCTTTTTTGGTGAGTAATAGAATCATATCTTTCAGCATTGCCTGTTTTCCAATAACCCTCACCCTCATCTTGAAGTTCTTTTAGAGTCTTTTGGATAATTGCTAACATATCGGCATCTGTTAGTTCTTTTCCAGCAGCTTTTGCTTCTATATTAGCAGTTGTGTATTTATTAATTACAATAGATAATACCGCACGTGCATCTGCGTCGCGTGCCTTCATAGCATCTATGTTCGCTTTTTTGATTTCATCTATTAACATAATGTATCTCCTATTTATTTAAATAATTTTCAATTAAACGGCCAAGCATGGTTCCGACTGGCACTCCAACAAGACATCCTGCTATCGTTGAAACTGTGATAATGCCGATTACTGTAAATACTCCCATTATTCGAAGTCCTCCTTGCTAAAGGCCCAAGTTTTCTTATATTTTCTCAAATCAAAACCTGCCGCCTTACCATCTCCAAACTTTATACAGAAAAATCCTGTATCATAATCAAAGATGAGATATTTAGTATCATACTTAGTATAAGTATAAGGAACTCTGATTCCTTTTTGTCTTTTGTAAATATTAGGATATTTAGCTCTAATATCAGCAATAGTTTTATTTACTTCAATATGGAGCTCACGGTTTAGGTCCATGAGCTCCACTATTCTCTCGAACATTAGTCAAAGTCCTCCTTATTTAGAACCGTGACAGGTCTATCATATTGATAGGTGCCAGGAAGAGGTAAACCAGGAATTTGAGAATCATTGATAATGCACTCAAACTTACATGTGCCTTTTTCATCTAAGTATTCTTCCTCACCGGCCATAATGCCAAGTTGATAGATAAGCTTTACGGCAGTGCAGAATTTATGTGGATCTTCTTTTATAGAAGTTGTTTTTACTAGCACGTGATATCCGCCGCTAGTATCAACCACTACATAATTGCCTTTTCCAAACCTCAAAGTAAGTTGTTCTTTTAAAGCTTCGAAATAGGTAACTGTTTTTTCGTTATGGTCTTTGTAGCTATTTGTTTTAAACCATTTAGGAACGTCGATATCGAAGTCCATCCAATATCTAGTGCCTTTTTGATTTGCTTTTAAATGCTTAAGATTGCTTTCAGCATTGCCAAACCATTGATAGCTTTGAAGATTGTCAACAGTCGTTTTGCCACCAAGCATAGCTTTTGAAATAGCCTGACTGACGTCTAAATATTGATTGATGAATTCCCTGACGACTTTGATGTCATCACATGGGTTGACATAGAAAATAACAGCCAAAGTTTTCGTTGGGATAGGTTGACCTTTAGAAGTCGTATAAGAATATTTATCGACATTAAAACGTCTAACCCTTTGTAAAAACCTATCAAAAGTCCAGTTATTTGCCTCATCAATATATAAAGCGTCTTTAAAGCTGCCAAGTCTAAAAGTTTGTGTAGCTAAAAATTCTGCTTCTTTACGGGTTAGACCGACTTCTTCTTGTTCTTCTTTTGTAAGCTTTTTATGTCTGCTTACAAAGACAGCAGAATAAGATTCATTAACTTGTGGCTTTTGAATGACATGATCAAAAAACCATTTAAGTTCATTGACATCTGCAATCATTTGGTACATTGGTAAATTTGTGTCTCTCATAAGCAGCACCTCCTTTATATAATACAATTTAATTATTTAGTATACTGATACATTTTTCAACATCTTCATCAGTCAAGCCAGCCATATAGCTTGTTTTGATAAGATTTTTCGGATAGTATTGAACAATATCGACATCCTCATCATCTAAGATAACGAATGATTCAATATTGACTCCTTTATTCTTTTGTCTTAGCATCCAACCGGCAATTTCTGCACCACGATCATTAACAATCATGGTGTTGGAACCGTCCCAAGAACGCTTAGACACACTTCTTGGTTCTAAATCACCAAAGCCAGAGGCGTCTAAAACTGATTCTGGGACACCTTCATCAGTAACGCTTAATAACTTTAAGCCATAGTCATTAAGGCGCTCCAGAACAGTCCTCATGCCCCAAATAGAGCATCTCCAGGCTGAGGACAAAACAATCTCCGCGCCAGTCGCATCAACAATTCTCTTTAATTGAGCCATATGCTGATCCGTAGGAACGTCAGAATCTTCAAAGGTCTCTTTGTCTGGGTTTTCCTTCCAAGCCCTGTATGCGAGCTCGTCATTCATAACGCCATCTATGTCTAAGAATATCACTTTCATTGTTTTGTCCTCTTAGCTTGCCTGAAAAGACATCTCCTTGAACGTTTGAAGAAGCTCAAGCAATTTTTCTCGTGTGTTATATTCTGGGTGCTCTAACACGATATCAAGCATCCATCTTAGGCAATCGCCGATTTCTTTACCTTGTAAAAATCCATCATTGATTATATCATAACCGTTGATTGCTAAATCCTTAACTGTCAAGGCTTGTGATTCGACGACTGTTTTATCAAATCTTTCATAAAGTTTGCTAATTGCATCGATAGCCCACTTTGTATCTTTTGTGATTTGATGTGCCATTGCGTCTGCTAGCTTTAATTTAATAAAGTCAGGAAAATGTTCAACACCAATCTCAACAAGAACATTTTTGAACGTTGCATTTCTGCAAGACACTAAATCAGTATCATGATATTTAACAAACTTATAAATTAAGTCTTTTTGGTCATTTGAAAACTTCAAAATATCCATCAAAACCAGGGCCATTTCAGCAGAAACGTCTGGATGGCCGTGATAATTGTAATGATTTGTAGTTCCCTCTTTTAGTTGCTTTGTTGCTGGTTTTCCAAAATCATGGAACAATGCAGCCCATCTTAGCTCAAACTTTTTAGGCACTCTTTTAATGACATCCATTGTGTGATGAAATACGTCAGTATAATGCCATGGATTATCATGTTGGCAATTGACGCAATCTGTTAATGGAGTTTTACCATCAAAAATATATATCTCTAGCTTAGCAATAACAATAAGCTCTAAAACTTGTGGATTATCGCTCATAACAATCTTTGTAAGCTCATCTCTAATTCTTTCCTTAGAAACATTTACAAGAAGTGAATTTAAAGCCTTAATAGCATTAAATGTATTGGCATCAAGGCTGAAATTAAGTTGCGCCATGAATCTGAACGCTCTAAGCATTCTCAAAGCATCTTCTTTAAATCTTTCTTCTGGATTTCCAACAGTTCGAATAATGCCATATTCTAAGTCTTTGAAATAAGACTCATCTAAAGCAATTAATTCTTGTTTTGATAAAGCATAAGCGAAAGAGTTGATTGTGAAGTCGCGACGTTTTAAGTCTTCTTCTAATGAAGGAGTAAAAACAACTTCATCAGGATGACGACCGTCTGAATATTTTCCATCGATACGGTAGGTTGTAATCTCAAAGCTTTGATGATATAAATCATCAATAACAGTTAATGTTCCATGCTTAATACCGGAATCAAAAGTCTTTAATTCGGTCTTTTCACAAATAGCCTTAACTTCATCAGGGGTGGCGTTTGTGCATAAATCATAATCTTTTGGAGTTTTGCCTAGAAGTAAATCTCGAACGCAACCGCCAACAAGATATAATTCTTTATCTGCGTGCTTAAAAGCATTAAATAGGCCAAGTAAGCTACTTAATAGATTTGTATCTGTCCAATTAAATTCTACTTTTTTAACAAACATCTTCTAGGCTCCTTTCATATGTCGTCTTTTGATATTTCTCTCTGTGCCTGAATTCTTTCTAAACACGAATGCGATATCGAAGTCCGAATTAGCCGTCATGGCTGCATCTCTTTCTTCATCAGTCTTGAATCCGCCAACTGTCTTGATTTCACAATAATGCTCACAACCAGTCGCAAGGTTTCTTGGCTTATCAAACATGTGATATACTGTAAGCTGTTCTGCCTTACCGTGATCGACAAGCCATTGCTGCGCTATAATATCTACGCCTTTGAAATCTCCAACAACGAATTCTGAATTACTTAAATCGTATTCTAAGATTCGCTCTAAGACTGGGACGTAGTATTGATTGAATTGTTCTTGTGAAAGCCAACCATGGCCAGAAATGAAATATCTCATACTATTATTATACAATAAAAAAGAGGGTTTGTAAACAATAAACCCTCTAATTATAATTCTTTTCCTGATTACCAAGCAATTTTGATTACTGTTTCAACAACATCATCCGTCTTGTTCGTAACAGCTTCTACCTGATAGCCTTCAATCTTTAGAGTATTTACTACCGTTTCAACAGCTATCGCACTTGCATCAGAGAGATAATAATTAAGCGTAGTCATGCTTTCTCTTGCTTGTTCTTTGATGCCTTTATAAATTCTTCCTAAAAGAACTTCAGCCTTGTCTGCGAGCGCTCTTGCCTCAACAGCAGTCAGCCCCTTTGTGCTTTTCTTATCCATATTTTCTCTTTCTCCACTTACGGGCTAGAATGCTATGGACCATTCCGGGAACCCAACATAGTATTATACGATTTTTATTTTTATAAATAAAAAGGCTCAATTTGAGCCTTATTTTTTAAGATTTGCGAAGTATGCTCTCTTTTCTTCCATGCTTAGCAATACGAATGTCTTAAACTCATTGTAATCAGCTTTTTTACAGCCTCTTGCTGCCATAGCTAATTGCCAAGATTCAAAATCATAGTATTTGCTTAGAAGACCAGATTTAGCAAACTCATGTTTCATTGGGCCAGCCCATCTAAACATGTGTCTCTTAGGACCATGACTTTTATGTGGACCACCACTTGATTTACTGCCTTTACCTTTTGCCATATTATATTCTCCTTTACCAGTAACTAATATAATTTAGCAATAATATTTTAATTAAATGTCTTCTCTAACCCTCATATAAATTGGGAATCTTAATGAAGGAAGATTTGTCTTAGAATCATAGCTTTCTTCAAAATATTTGACCGTGATATATTTATTTAGATATTTATCTTGATTAGCCCAGAAATAAGCTCTATCTTCATCGCTTAATCCGGAGCCTACACGCACAATATTATCTTTATATTCGCATATAAATGCGCCCAATGTTCCAGCTAATTTATTAACACCTTCTTCATATCCAACAATCTTAACTTCAGTATCCTGGAATTTCTTTACTTTAAGAAGATTGTTGCTTCTTTTGAAATCATAAGGGGCATCACAGATGTTAATCATGATTCCTTCTTCACCTTTGGCTGTTTGCTCGTTTAAAAGTTCGATTATTTTATTAGTATCTGTGCCTCTATAAAGCATTGGCAATAATTCAAAATAAGGTGCAAGATGTTGTCCATTAAGGTCAAATATTGCAGATAAAGTACTTCTTCTTGCACTATAAGTCATTGGGCAACACTGAAGCTTGAAATTAGCAATTGGCATATAATCGAAGACTAACATTTTAAGACCATGCTTAGCTTGCTCTTTTGTTCTACTAAGCTTCATGGTATTTTTATAAGTGTCTTCTTTATCTGTATTCATGGCAACGATTTCGCCATCTAGTACAAAATTATCTTCACTAATATTTTTAAGAGCTTCTTCTAAGTCAATAAGGCCTTCGTATTTTTGTCCTTGACGAGTCCAAAAACTAACTTGGCCATTATCCTTCATTGCGATAATTCTTGAACCATCAATTTTTGTTGTGATAACAAACTCTCTACCATCAATAACTTCTGGTTTATCGAAATATTTATTTGCAAGCATAACATTAAATTCAGGAATAAGACCTGGAATAACTTTATTAATAGTTTTCGCATCAATACCTAATTGAAGATTCTTAGTAATTATTCTATCAAACAAATCAAGCATTTCGGGGCATTTATTAAAATGACTTTTCTTGAAATTCTGAACAGTTCTAATATCACTATCCCTACCGGTATTATGTTCTTTAATATATTCAAAGATTGCCTTATCCTCATCCTCTGAGCAGTCAAGCTGAAAAATAGTATCACAATCTTCATTAAAATTACCGTCGGCATCAAATAAGCTATAGCTAAAGATCTCGACATCTTTATTTAATTTCTTATCGGATAATCCGGTTGTAACATATGGGTCATAAACAAACTGTAAAAAATACCTAACGGATTCATCATCCTTATATTTTTCTAAAACAGCAATTTTAGCCAATCTTGAATTATCAGCTAAAATCTCATTGACAAATTGACTAAATTTTGACAACATTGTTCTACTCCTCTATAGGTACTAATTCGCTGATACTATAGCTATAGTTATTCCAATAGCCATAATGTCCCTTAAAATAAAAACCTTTTGTTTTGCTGTAATAAATTGATTTTTGGCTTAAAGCTTTAGTTTCAGTATTATAGACAGTTATTTTTGCAGAAGAAGTGATATCTTTAGATACCCAATTTGCTCTTGCTTCTGGATGCTCTAAAGTTAAGGCGCTCTTATCGAGCATTATTTCAAATAAGCCGTCTTCGGTTCTATAATTTGGTTTAAATTCCATTATTTATTACCACCAAGTTCAGCTCTTATCTGCATAAGTATTTTGCCTAAATGATTTTCACCTTGACCATTGCAGACACCCCAGAAACAATCGCGCCAATAATTACCCTCAACAAGTTCTTCATCGCCTGTTGCAATTAATTTTTCAGCAAGGTCTTTATTTTGCTCAAATTTAGCTCTAACAATTTCTTCCATAATTGGTAATTTAACTTCTTCCCAATCTGGCCTAATGTTAACTTTTCTGGCCAAGTGTTTTGAATCATCCGCTTCTAAATTAATGAATTCTTCCACGCGGCTTGGGTCTTTCTGAGATTGATATGCAGCTTCTGAACTTAAAAATGTATAACCATTATAAACAACTTTACATGGATAATAATTACTTAAAAAACTATATTCTTCATCGAATTTATCAATCATTACATTTCCTCCTTAATATAATCAATATAAAGTTTGCCATCCATATGATCAATTTCATGCTGAAAAACTCTCGCTAGAAAGCCAGTCGCTTCAACTACAATATTTTTATTTGAGATGGCATCATAAGCCATTACCACAACAGATTCCCATCTTGGGATGGCCTCTTCATGATCTTCTAACACAGACAAGCATCCTTCTGACATAAATATTTGTCTATTAGAGTGCTTAATAATCTTCGGATTAACCAGCTTGTAACCAATGGTCTTTTCGTCTTTAATTCTAATGACACACATTCTTTTTGCAATGCCAATTTGAATAGCTGATAAGCCAACGGCAGCATCGCTATTATCTTTTAGCCATGAATACATTTCATCTAAAGTTGCTCTGTCTTTTGCAGAAAGCGGGAGACTGACTTTGTTGGAAATTTCTCTAAGCCTTTCGTCTGGGTACTTAATAATGTTCATATAATATTATACAACAAATATAATGCTAAATAGCTAAATTTAATAATATATTGTATAATATATTAGAAAAATTATTATGAAAATTTGCATTAATGCTATTTGTAAAGATGAAATTGCCAACATAAATGAATGAGTGGCTAATTTTTCAGACGCCGACTATATCACTGTTTTAGATACTGGATCTACAGATGGCACATGAGAAAAATTACAGGAATTAAATCAAAAATCTCCAAATAAGTTTTTTATTAAACAACAGATATTTACGCCTTTTTATTTTGATGAAGCACGTAATAAAGCAATTGAGCTCGTGCCTGCGGATACTGATATTATAATTTGTGTGGATTTAGATGAGCGTATCATGGTAAATTGGCGACAAGCATTAATGAATCTTGACCCAAAAATTAATATTTTTAATTTTTATCGCAGAGATGTTACTAAGAATTATGTCGGCCAATATGTGCCAATGCTTCGTATTTTCAGAAATAACGGAAAAACAAAATGGTATTATCCAGTTCATGAAACATTAGGTGATATAAATACCGGTATAAATGTAGATTGTCCAAATATTCCAATATATGTTGAGCATTATGAAGACAATAATTCAACAAAGTGACAATGATATAATCAGCTACTTGAAAAACGCTGTGAGCTATATCCAGAAGATAGCGGCGGAATATATATTATGCTAGCATATCAAAACTATCTTTTGCACAACTATACTGAAGCTTGAAAATATATGCAGCTAGCTAAACAAATATACCAAGCCACTCCGCCAGAAGTAAGTAGAAAATTAGGATGGAATGGCGCTTGAATAGATAAACAATGGGAGTTATATAAAATGTCAGCAGAAAAGAAAATAGCAGTTTATGCAATTTGTAAAAATGAATTAAAATTCGTAGACGCTTGGGTAAAATCTATGTCAGAAGCAAATTATATTTGTGTATTAGATACTGGCTCAACAGATGGCACTTATGAAAAATTATTAGAATATCAAAAACAGTATCCAGCTCAATTTAGAGTTGCCCAAAAAGTAATTACGCCTTGGAGATTCGATGTCGCAAGAAACGAATCTCTAAAGTTAGTGCCAGAAGATACAGAAATTTATATTTGCACCGATTTAGATGAATTATTAGACGCAGGTTGGGCAAAGCCACTTCGTGAAAAATGGATTCCAGGAGTTCATACAAGAGCAACCTATAAATATGTTTGGTCGCATTTAGACAACGGTGAGCCAGGTCGTATATTCAACTACAATAAAATCCATGATAAAAACTGGGAATGGCGTTACCCTGTCCACGAGTTATTATGGCATAAAACAGAACATACAGAAAATTATCCAGCCGAAAAGTCATTATATTTATTCAATGATATAACATTACAGCATTATCCAGATAAGACAAAATCTCGTGGTTCTTATTTAGGTTTATTAGAGCTTAGGGAAAAAGATTATCCTGAAGATATGTATGGATTAATTTATTTGGCACATGAATATCGCTATAGAGGCTTCTTAGAAAAGTCTATCGAAAAGCTAAATAAGGTATTGACTGTTTATGACAAAGAAATAGCCTCATTAGAAAGAGCAAGTTGTTATTTATTCATTGGTGATGATTACCAAGACCTTAAGCAATATGACAAAGCAATCGCAAGTTATTTTAAAGGTATTGAAATTGAGCCTACATACCGTGAGTTGTATCTTAACTTAGCAAAAACTTTTCTTGAGCTTAAGCAGTATCAAATGGCCATCGATATAATCAAACAGGGCCTTGCTAAAAGTTATCGACATTATACTTGGCTAGAACGCGATATTTCTTGGTCATATGAACCCTATGATTTATTATGTCTAGCTTACTACTATAATGGACAAAAATTAGAAAGCCTTGGCTGCGCTTATAAAGCATTACAGTTTGAGCCAGAAAATAAACGTCTGCAAGATAACGTAAAACAAGTCATTAATAACATGACTGAGAAAGACTATTAAAAAAGAGCTTAATTAAGCTCTTTTTTCATTCTCCATTTTTACCAAAGCATCATAGACGACTTCTGGAAAATGTGATTTAATACATTTTGGTATATACCATTTCTTAACTAAAGAGGCATCACCCTTAACTTTTAATATTTTACCAACATGACGATATTTAAAGATCACCGGTGGGCAATGAGTGACTAAATCGTTATTTGTTCTAATAACGGTGAAATTTGCCCATCTTTTTCCTAATTCTGGTTTAACTCTATATTCAGCATACATTCTTGGGGCCTCAAAGCCGTAGCCAACTAAACCATCGTCTCTAAGGTCTGGACGCCAGAACCAAACGCACTCATGACAGAATGCAGCAAGAGCACCGCCGTGAGAATATCCAACTACTATAATCTTTTTCCATTTATAAACTTGTTTAAAGTAATAAGAATCTTCAAAAGAATTATAGAAGCGCTTCTTTTTCTTTTCTTGAACTTTTTCAATGACAATATCTTCTACTTCTTTTCAAGCTTCTAAAAAACCTCTATGAACCTTATAAGGGATAGCCATATCTTTGTATGGGCGTTTTCCAAATAAGAAGTTTCTAATCCAGTCGGTTACAGAGGCGCTGCCTTGAAAATAAATATAAAGAATATCATGCTCTTCTACAAAAGCATAATTAACATCATGCCCTGCGGTTTTATACTTAATAGTATGAGCACAATTATAAAACAAATTGCTTAATTTTAAATCTAGCTTTTCATCCATAATTTATTTACCTGCCAAAATTTGAACTTGCTTTGCTACTTCTTCTACAATAGCTTCACGATAGGATTCTTTAGAGCTATATAAGTTAAATAGCTCATCTGATGTGCCAAATTGTCTAAAACCTGCAGCAATATTTGCAAATAATCTTAATACTTTATCATTTGTATCGCTACCATATCTTGAAGTTAAAAAGAATCTAAAACCTTTTGGCTTTCTAAATAATTCAAGCTTTGAAGCCATACGGTCAACTAATGCTTCTGCAATGATATAAGCTGATTTTATAATAACATTTGGAATTGTGTCAGTAAGCATAACCGGCTCAAATGCAGGGCCATTAGGAATTTCACTAATGACAGTATCATTCGCAGACCAGAACTCTTTTGTGCCATCTACATAATGGACTACGCAATATTTATCTCTACTGTTTCGTCTATTAATAACAATAAAGAAACTATCGGCACCGCGCAAAACATAACTTTCCCAATGTGATTCAGCTGTTTGACCGTCTGCTGTCTCATGTTCAGCTGAAATGCACCATTTTGTGCCTTTACCATATTTTCTTGCGGCTTCTACTGAATCAATATGATAAACCAACCAATTATTATCCGTGTATACTAATTCAGCACTTCCAGCGGCTTCGGCATTCTTTTCAGCCTTTGTAGGAGTTGCTTGTAATTCCGCCAATCTTGCTTCAAGAGCATCTAAGCCTTGTTCCATCCAATAATACATGTCACGCTCTTGACCTTGTAATCTTGGTTGTAATTTCTTAAATAATTCAACATTATCTTTTCCAGCCCAGGTCTCAAAGTTAATTCAATCTTCTTTTGATTCCGTTAAGCTTTCTTCTTTTTCATCATGAATTGGTTCTGTATTAAATTCTAAGAATACTTGGTCAATATCAGGATCATATTTAAGCCAACAGATATCCTCATGAGATAAATTATGCTTCTTTAATCACTTATCAATTTTACCTTTAAAAACTTCTCTCATTAAATCATCATACTCAGATAAAGCAAGAAGGTTTGTAGAATTGCCTGTCAAGTCTGCAATTGGGTCATCATTGCCTAATCCGGTATCAAAAGTAATATCTGTGCAGCCATCTAAATAGTCAATTGAAATATATTTAGGTTTATCTAAATTTTCAGCATCAATATTGCTAAATCTCTCTGGATACTTTTTAATAAGTTCTGCAACTTCATTTGCAAAGTCAATTTTAACTGATTCAACTAATGTATTAAAATGTAATGATTCGAATAGACCAATTGCTTCTTCATTTAATCTATAAAGGTCATTAAAATCTCCATTAAAAGCCTCATAGTATTTATTAGAAACAGAAAGTTCTAAAGCTTGCTGCTTAATTTTATTACACATTTCTAAGTAGTCTTGATCTTGCTGACGAGCTTTAATCTTATCAACAAGCTCTTGAGGCATGGTTTCTACGAAAGCTTTACAATCTGCTAATGTATTAAATTTACATTGTAATTGTAAACCGCTTTTAATGTCTGAAATTACCCATTTACTCCAAGCTGAATTTGAATTATAAGCAAAAAGACCAATATCATCGGAAAGAACTGTTCCAGTTACAACCTCAAAGTCAATTGGTTTTTCATGGCTTCTTTTAGGGATTATAAATTGTTTTTTAGTTGTTGCCATATGATTATCCTGCCAAAATATTTCTAAATAATTTAGCAAATAATAAAAAGGCATTGCTAATCAATGCCATTTTTATTGTTAATTAATTTTTTAATTGGATGCATAAGGCCAACTTTTTCATGTGGGTCCAGCTGTTCAAGGCACCAATTAATATCATACGGCGGTAGATTTATATCATAATAGCTACTTCGTTTATAAGCTTTAAATGCCGGCGCATCTAACCAGGATAATAAATATTCCTGTAAACAAATTACATGTGATGGTTTGAGTTTATTTTTTAATCTGCCTTTATGAAATGAGGTATATTCTTTTTCAATCTCCACTGGATTTATTTTATACTTCGCAAACAACTCTGCTAAGCTCCACTGTTCTTTGACAACAGCAACCTCGAGAATTTTTTTTGGAAGTCTAGTTGCAGTAATTCTATAAAACAACTTAAAATAGTCTTTCAAAAATTCTGCATTATTCAATCTAATAATTGCGCAATTAACTGGAATAGATTTCCATTTAACCCAACTTGGTGCGTTTAATAAATCATAGTGCCCGTCGACGATGCCACGATACCAGGGTAATAAATGTGGCTCTTTAAAATAGATTCCAAAATCAGGCACTGTCACTAAGAAACCAGGAAAAGCATAAAGATCATTATCTACCATAATGAAATCCGTTCCATGGTTTTTCAATTCATTTTCCATAGCTTCAAATTTTGGCATGCTGAATATGCCACCCATTGGCTTTTTAAGCGTGACATTAACTTCATCATAATGCTTTTTAATATACTGCCAAAGTTCGCCTAATAACTCTACACTTTCATTATTTGTATAAAGAACCAGAGTATCATTTGGTCTGGCTTGCTTCATATAAATAGGAGAAAGTAGCCAATCTAAAATTCCAGATGTGGCATCTAAACCAATTCTTTGAATAGTAAAAGCGTTAATTATTCTCACTACTTTACCTCTGTATATTTAGATTCCCATTTATCATTTTTTGCTTTTAGCACTTCAAGTAAATCAAATGGATATTTTTCATTAACAAGAATATATAAAGAAATAGCACATTGTAAAACGTCAACTACTTCTTCTTGTAAGTCTTCTGGCGTATTCTTTTTATAAGACTGTAAACCAAAGTGAGCTGAAATCAGCTCACCTAGTTCTTCTTCAGTCTTTAATAAAGCATCAGAAAATGTTCTACCGCTTTTTTGTAAAAGCTCACGGATCCTAGCTATTTCTGATAAAATTGTTTTTTCATCCATATTAAATACCTAATGTTTCCTTTACTTTATTGTTGCAAAGAGCTTTCAAAGTCTTGAAGTTAATGGTTGGGTTGTGAAATTTCTTGAGAATGATTTCCCAGTTATCCCTCCAGAACTCATCGAATACACGATTCAAAAGCTCTGCAACCATGTTCATTTCAAAAGTTGGGCTATTGCGTCTTTCCATAACCTTTGTTTTCTCTTTGACGATATGCTCAACAGTAAGAAGCTTAACAATTTCATATTCAGTAGAAGTACCTTCTTCGGCTGCAATTTTCTTACCTTCGCGAAGACCTTTCTTTTTTGACAAGAAGTCTTCAGTAAGCATCTTAGCCCAAGTTCTACGGCCATACTTATTAACATAATCGTAGTTCTTGATAACAATACCTTCACCAAGGCCTTCGCTAATTAAGAATTCACCAGTTCTAGGGAGAAGAGCTTTGATATCTTCTTCAGTCGGATTCTCAAGTTTGGCCAAAAGAGGAATGTATTTGATATTAGGATATTTCTTATCTAAAAGCTTGCTGTATCGGTCGAAATCGAGATACTTGTCTTCAACAGTATCATAAATATCAAAGACGTAGAAGTTTCTCCAGGCATCATCCTTATAATTCTTGATATTGACAGGAACTAACCATTCGCCATAAAGAATCCAATTAGGATTATTAATCAAAAATGCCTTAATATCTTCAAAAACAGCCTTATAGGACTCATTTGTGGTGATGGCAGTCATAAATCCCTGGTTATCGCCATCTTTGCCTGTAGTAAGCTCTCTTTTTCTAGAACCAAAGCCTAACGTTCCATCATCCTTAAGCCAAATGCAAGAATTAGTTCCGTCAATCTTATAGAAAAGATAGCAGGTTCCATTAAGAATTCCTTCGACTTCTCCGCTTCCAATTTTTTCAATGTGTTGATATGCTTTGTAATTCATAAAAATACCTCCGATATCTACCATAATATTATACGATAAATTCGGAGGTTTGTAAACTATTTTTTATAGTATTTTGAATAATTACTGAAGTAATGGAAGTAGCTGTATCTGTCTACGGTTTCATCCTCAGCCGGCTTATCTTCAAGCCTAATTTCTTCTTTATAGCAATCATTGGTCGCTTGTGGATTTGCGCTTTGCTGATAGCTCATGGCAAGTAGCATATCAGCTTTAATTTCTTCTTGACTATATCTATCTGAAAGCCTAATTGCCATGTTCTCTACGAAATGCGAGAATGGATAAGTATCTCCGTCACGCTTGTAGTCATGTGCTAAAGCTCTAAGCTTCATATATTCTGTTGGGTATTTTTTAATAAGTTCAAGCATTTTATCCTTAAGCTCAACATTCTTACCAACAACAGTTCTAGCCGTTTTAGTAGTCTTTAATTCAATACTATGACCATCGCTTGACTCGTAGCTAAGATCGATATACGCATACATTTTCTTAGGCTTTTTATAAACTTTAATATAACTGTGCCTATTGTACCAACCATATCTACCACTTTCCACATATCTATTAGCATAAGAATAAACTTCGCCTAAATATAATTCCTTTGTGGTTACGGTCTCAACAATATCGCCTGGCTCATAGTTAGAAGTCTTTTTGCGATTTCTTGTTTCCTCATCTTTCTTAGCTTGCGCAAAGTCTTCCATATCTGGAGTAAATACGCCAACCTGGGTTCCTTTAACCCTACCAAGCCAAACCTTTTCTTGGCAAGTTCCTTTGACCAAAGTAGTTGACATCATCAAATGCAATAATAGTTCTGAATTGATTCCAACTAAGAAATTGTGGCCATCTGGGCCTGTAATAATGCAGTTCCAGAAAGATAGCTTACCACCTTGACTAGATCCACCGGCGGCTTCGTCTAGCGTAATGCTAAAATTACCATTTTCGTATTCATGAGCGACGCCTTCAACTGTCTCTTCTGAATTATCATACGCTTTTCGCATGGCGTCTGTGACTTCTTTGTGCCAATACCACTTACCGCCTAAAATTGAGTTATCATGCTTTGTCCATCTAGCCCAATTCATGGCATTTTCTAGCATCTTCTTATTGCCAACATCGACAACATATCCTTGATTGACCGTACGACCTCTCCAGTTATATCCGCCATCAGTCGTGGATGTTCTTTCAACTATGATAACTTTATCGTAAATTTTAATACCTTTATAATCTGCCTGTGCCATTATTTGATTTCCTTTAACCTTTCTAAAACTTCTTTAACGATGATATCAGCAGTTTCCATATTGCCAGGGAGTTCCGTATAAGGAATATCATAGCTTTCAAGCAGATATTTAGTCTCTCTGTCAATGGATCTTGCTTCATCTTCTGTTTGATTTCTACCATTAGTATTGTACGCTTTTTCTCTTATGAGTAAATAATTCATGTTATTATATTGCTCGAAGCGGTCTAAACAGAATTTGCTTAATGCTTTATCATTCTTAGCATAGAAGCAAGTAAGAATCAATGGTCTGTCAGTGATGACTACATCGACCTTTCCGTTCAATCTGAATAGCCTGTGGGCTTGTTTTGCAAAGATGTATAGTTCATCCTTGAACGTTTCATTTCTTTGCTCCCAGACGAGCTCTTTCGCAAACTCAGAAGCCATTTCACAATCGACGTCTAAGTCTTTCAACTTTGCAAAAATAGCAGCGGTAAGAGTTGATTTTCCAACTCCTGGACCACCGAGTAGATTAACAACTAATGTGTTTTTCATGAGATGTATACCTCCAAAGTAATATATAATATTATACGGCTTAAAATAAAAATACCGCGCAAAAACGCGATATTTTTTTATTCTTCATCAATTGGGTAAATTAATTTTTCAATATATTCACGACCATCGTCAACAAAGCGCGGAATATTGTCATCGATTCTCCAACTTGAATGTTCTTTGACATCCATCTTAACGCCTTGCGCACTGAAAGCACAATTGAAATTATCCTTTAAACCAGTAGCAAAGAAGTAGAATCCGTCATTATCAAAGTAGAATCTACCGGTCTTGTCTTTATAGCAGATATGCGAATCATTCTTAACGATTTGGCCATCATCAAGAGTATACCAATAATCTTTAACGCAGCATGAGCCACGTTTTTGAGTAGTTGGCAATTCACCCCAAATGATTCCTTTTTCAGTCTCGATTTTAGCTTTAGTGTCTTTAAGGCTTAAACCTTGAAGTTCTTTGTGACTAAATAGACTTTGAGCTAAAGAGTTAATAGAATTACGCTCGGCATCCAACTGTCTCCAAAGAATACAGTTAGTAACGTCTTCACGAGGGACGTTGAACGGACGTGCATCAAAATAAGCACCTTGTCTGCGCTTTCTATCATAGACTAAATCATATTCGTCTGCTTCGCCTTTTTCAGCAAGCTGTTCAAGATAGAATTCATTGAAATACTTATTGAATGCATAAGTCGCAAGTGCTGCAGAAACAGAAGTGATTTTAAGAACCTCATTATCGAACCAAGCAGATGAATTATGCTTTCTATAGTCAATTAAAACAAGAGTGATTTCATCGCTTTGTGTATAACCTAAAACACAGCCTTGAATATTCTCACAAAGATACTTCATAGTAGCTTGCATAGTCTTAGACATAAGAGGGTCAAAAGGCTTTTTAAATCCCTTACAGAACGTATGGAAATGACAGCCATCTAATCTGATAATAACCGGCATTCTACTAGTTAGGGTAGTTTTGGTAACGGCTTCATATCTTTTCATTCTATCACCTAATTTATCATTAATCATATCTTTTCTCCTTAAAAATATTTATGGAACCAAGCTCTAAATGTCTTTCTCCACTTTCCTTTTTTAAATTCATAGCCATCTATGAATACTTTGTCATTTATGACTGTTATACTATTTCCTTTTGCTGGACACTCTGGCAATTTCTCGCCATGAATATAAACGGTCTTATTTTCTATAATAACGTTTCCAGAAATGCATTTATTGTTCATAAATAATCCTCTATTATATTATACAATAAAAAAGACCTCTTTAAGAGGACTTTTTAATATTCATGCTTTGATTAGAAAACAGGATAGTGCTTTTTGAATTCAGCTAATGTAGCTTCATCAAGGTCACGAAGAACCATCTTTGTTCCGTATTCATCAAATACTTCGACGGTGCCGAGAGTTTCATTGACTCTGATATGACCATCCAATGCTTTAAGAATTAATTCCATTGTGTGATGTATTCCTTTCTTTTATTATTTTATTCTACATGCCCAAGAAATGACATCATAGCCATCACTTTTGCAACATAGCCTTTGTATTCTGGATCTTCTGCAGCAGGTGCTAAACTAAACGATAGATTTAGCGCACCATCACCGGCTTTTGGCACAAATGTAATGCACTCCATCAATAAGTCATATTCTGATTGATTAATGGCTTCAGACTTCTTTAATCTGTCTGCTAATTCAGTAAGCCTTTCCCTCTTGTATGTCGGACCATCTTTAATCCAGGTATCGATTAAATCACAGAATCCTTTTTCTTTTTCAGCAACATAAGCCTCAAAATCTTGCTGATTGGCAATTTCTTCTTTAGTCATGTGACTTATCTCCTAAATCAACTGAATAATGCGCAGTAGCATCTGTGCTTGTTGCTGTTGTAACATACTTTTGGTCATTGATAGCGATGTCTTTTAAATCTTTTCCCACAGTGCAATATGGCTGATTCTTTGGACACCATGTGCATGGGGTATCGCCAGCTATGATTTTATTTGGATCTGGTTTATTTGGGCATTTTTCGCAGTCATATGGTTGATCACCATCCCAACCGCCAACATATGGATGCTCCCAAGTTATGTATGGTTTTGTAATTGGATTCCAAGGCTCATCAATTTTTGGTATAAAAGGCTCATATGGGTCTGTGCTTTTTGGCAAGTTAGAGTCTTTATATTCTTTGTGATGAATCATTTCTCCGCAATCTGGACAAAGAACGAATTTAACAAAACCATATTCTTTCTTTAAATCCTCATACTCATACTCGAATTCACAACCGCAAACAGGGCAGACAACCTTAAATGTTTTAGCACCATGTTTAATAATTTTAATTGCCATTATTAATTCTCCTCTTTTAGTTTAGTCAGTAAGTCTTTAAGACCACTTATTTCTGTTTCACTGTAATAATCAGTAAGTGCTACAAAAGCATTTTCAAATTCATCATAAACTTCTTGCTCTTTAAACATATACTCTAAAGTTTTTATGGCTAATTCTCTATTATGCTTTTTATTTTCTTCGTATTTTTCATCTGGCCAAAAAGCATTATCTGCTGCACTAAACATCCAGCAGCATGCTTCACCAGTTTCAAAGTCATCACTAACTCCAATATTTTCTGGGCAAGCTTTACACATCGTATTCCAGTTATCTTCTAAAAAACTATTGACTTCTGATTCAAGGTCTTTGTCTAAAACCCTATTGAATTTTTCGCAATAGTTATGAATATGATACTGGGAAGGCTCCGCCTCACTTAAGCACCCATGAAAATATGTACAGTTATAACAAGTTTTCTTCATATTATATTATACGGTATTTAAATAAAAAAGAGCTTTTAAAAGCTCTAATAATTTTGATTTACCATAAGTCAGATTTTAACATTTAATAATGTTTCTGCAAGCTTATCCAATTTTCTGTGCGGCAAATTTCAGGCATACTCAATAGATTCAAGTTGTTTATATAATTTCTTTGATCTATCATCCTTAAGCTTGCCCAAGAGATATAAGCCTATCTTCTTACAATCATATACTCGTCCATGAAAATAGGCCTCTTCATAGTCGTGATAGCTATACAATCCGTTCATAGGTCCTCAATATAATTTAGCCAAATAAAGCTAAATATCTATTGGGAACAATGATATGATAAAATAACAAACTCTACGTCATCTATATTCATGAATACATAAATCAGTATCATGTGTACTACAACGCAAAATATGCAATTTATAAAGTAAATTATGTGCTTTCCATTCACGATAATAAGACTTTACGCCTCTTAGTTTAAATAATGAATAAGTCTCTCTTAAAAAATTTATAAACTCAAGCTTTAAATGTTTTTTAATAATAAGAAAAGAATTGCAGACTTTACAATTATCTCCAACAATAGCATATTCTAAATTGGTTCCATCACTAAGTTTATATATCATAATATATAATACGATATGAAATAAAAATAACGCCTTTATAGGGCGTTATTTTGTTTAATTTTTAATGCTGATTATTTCTTTGGTTTATCAGCAACTTCCGTGACTTCGGTCTTAGGAGCAGAGACAAGCTTGCCACCTAAGAACCCAGCAAGCAAGGACTTGATGTCAAGACCAGTTGCTTTTTCAAGACCATTGAAGATTTGCATACCATTCTTAGAGATTTCTTCTGTAAGTTTAGCAGTATTGCCTTCGCCATACATTGTAATAGAATCAATCTTACCAAGAGCAGCGGCTTGAGGTTCAGCATAAGCTCTGACGATTTCTGGTAACACACCACTATCTAAGATAAGTTGTAATGTAGCAGCTTCGCCATATTGTTTCATAGCTTCTGCTTTCTTTAAGATGGCTTCAGCTTCAGCAGCGCCTTTGGCTTCAATACCAGCAGCTTCTGCGATAGCAGCAGTCTTCTTGGCTTCAGCTTCAATCTTTAATGCCTCAGCAGCATTTTGTTTTGCGATCTTTTCAGCTTCAGCAGCAATTTTCTTCATTTCAGCTTGACGTTGAGCTTCGGCTAATTGAGCTTCAGCAGCTTTAGTTCTCTTGTAAAGTTCTGCGTCAGCGGCTTGTTGTGCAGCGAATTTTTCAGCTTCAGCTTTCTTGTTAATTTCAGCTGTAAGTTTTCTTTCTGTTAATTCGACTTCGCGTTCTCCAAGTTCGACTTCACGTGTTCTCTTGGCGATTTCAGCATCGACTTTAGCTTCATTGATTTGTCTAGCTCTCTTTTGTTCCTCAATCGCATAAGCAGCATCGGCTTGAGCTTTAGCAGTATCGGTAGCTTGTTTTAATTCAGATTGCTTTAAGCTGAAATCAGTGTTTTGTTGAAGGATTTTAGCGTTAGCTTCAACTTTTGCTTTATTGGCAGCTTCTTCAGCGGCGGCAGTAGCGATAGCGACGTCACGTTCAGCAACGGCTTTCGCAATAGATGCATCTTTCTTAATTTGCGCAACGTTATCAATACCTAAGTTAATAATAACGCTATTGTCATCAGAGAAGTTTTGAATATTGAAGTTGACTAATTCTAATCCAAGTTTTTCCATGTCTGGAATAACGTTTTCTTTAACGGCTTCCGCGACACCTTTACGGTCTTGAACTAACTGTCTAATGCCAACAGTACCAATGATTTCACGCATATTACCTTCAAGAACTTGCTTAACTTGTTCAATAAGGTCATCTTCACCCATACCAAGAATGGTTTCAAAAGCTCTTTCTAAGAGGGTTGGATCACTTGAAATCTTCAAGTTTGCAACACCGTCAACCATGATGTTGATAAATTCGGTCGTTGGAATTGATTCTCTAGTTTTAATATCTACTTGGAATGCTTTAAGAGAAAGTCTATCTTTTCTTTGTAAGAATGGAATTCTCCAACCAGCCTTTCCACGTAAGATTTTTCTTTTACCGGCGCCAGAGATGAGAATCGCTTCATCTGGTCCAGCTTTTGTGTAAGCAGCTGCGATAAATGCAGCAATCAATAAAGCGGCAACAACGCCTACAATTACCCAAATCCACCACATAATTTTTACTCCTTTCATATGTAGTTTAAATTTTAATGTGCTTATAACTTTTTTATATATTTATTGCACAATTCTATAATATTATACGATAGTTTTGCGCTGTTTTCAAAAATTTTGCAAAAAATAAAACAGAGTTTACGCTCTGTTCTTAAAAATTATAGGTTAGAATAATAAGATTCAATTACCTTTATAAACTCTTCATCTTCCATATAATAAGGTAGATGATCAAAGATATTTCCAAGTAATTGTGCTAAACGCATATCTGGATATTTCTTCCAAACTTCTTCTAATCTTTTTAATACTTTTTCAATTCTTGCTGGGTCTCTCATAAAAACCTCCATTTATTAATTTATTAAATTATTAATTTATTGATTTATTAAATTATTAATTTATTAATTTTTAACAATATCTGTTAAAGATGCTTCTTTAGGCAATATGCCATCTTCATAATTTTTCTTTAGATATTTTTTCGAATCTTTATACCATTTAAGGAACTTCTTTTCCCCATATTGATAATAATTCCAAAGAAGCTTTTCAATTAAATATTCTGAGTCTTTATGCATAAGGCGTTTGCCTTTACATTTTTGTTCCCAATAATCCCAAAGCATTTTTGGTTCCCAATTTTTAGGATTATAAGCCTTACTTGCACCAGCCATGTCACAAAGCATTTCTACAACATATTTATATGGCATCTTTACTGGAATAACCTTATCTGGCCAATCTTCCATATCAAGCCAAAATTGCCAATGGTGCTTGTTTATATGATAATGATGTTGCCAACTTGGGCTATAGCCAATTTTATCTCTACAAACAGCATGTGGGCTTCTGTCTCCACCATAATATTTTGCGATTTTTAACTCTGTAATAGAATATTTAGATAGATCATGGGTTAATCCTTGCCAGAATAAACCCATTTTCCAACACATTCTTCTTACATATTTTCTATGATTATGAACTACTTTTAAGTGTTTTGCTAAGTTTCCCATAATATCTCCTAAATATGTTCTACGTAGAAATCTTTTACGAATGGCTCAATAACATGGTATGTATAATTTCTGCGTCTATCTCTGTATTCTTCAGAAATCCTATGTACTTCTGATTTGAATGTACCGCTCGTTGCATCACCAAAAATGATATCCATATATTTCTTTTGACTTACTGGTTCTTTTGTGAGAAGTATCTTCTTATCACCATTTATTTCATAGACATTGTATCTAGGCTCATCGTCTTTGGCTATATTGTCTAAGAATAAATCATAGTTATATGGAAACCATAAACTACCCTCATAGCGCTTATCTGTTTCATGTTCGTGAATCCACTTCAAGCTGCTCTTAACGAACTCTATGGCTTCTGTGCGGTTGCCGAATTCATCGTCTTCGCCATCATAGAAATTCATAGTAAGCTGATCAGAAATACACTCTTCACAGAGTTGCTTCATTGTATAGACGGCATATTCTTTATCAATCTCATACATCTGTGGAACAAGATGATTAACTTTATCATAACCACCACTAGGCATAAGATGATTATTTCTTTTGTAGCCATAGCGCATTTCATCAATTAAAAGCTGATATACATCTTTAAGCGATACACTTATTGTTTTTGTAACATCCATAATTTTCTCCTTAACTTAGCTTCTCTAATTTCGTTTTATACTTTGGAAACGTATTCCAATCATAGGTTTCAATTTCTGTGCTTGTAATAATTCTATCTACTGAATTACTAATCATAAGACTTTCAGGTTCACCTGTCATCTTTATTACGATAACCGTTTTAGTGAAGTGGACTTGTTCATGCATATTGAATCCATGCACGTATCCCATTTCCCAGGCTGACCCCGCATTATTCTCTTTGCCAAAACTTAAGAATATTACAATATTAGCATTTTCTAGCGCTTCTATATCGTGCTCATAAACGGCTCTAGACCAGTCTTCTAGGCTAATATCCCAAGCATTAGGAATCTTTAATTGATGCGGCAGATAATAATTGCCTTTCAAATATTTTTTAATGCGCTTAACTGTTTTCTCAATTAAGTCTTTCTTTTGACTTGTCTTAGCTTTATCCTCATATGCGAATGAAGCTGCAATATAAATATTATTCATGTTTTCCTCCTAATAGTTTTTCAAAATCATCCATATCGTCAATCAGAGCTTCTTCTAAATGAAGCATTTCATGATATTCATCTACGCTTAGCGTAGATTGTCTATGAGACAATTTGAAGTATCTAACTAATCTTTCTTTCGGTGACATACTATTACCTTATATTATTATACAATAAAAGCAAAATAAAAAGACGACTTTTCAGCCGTCTTATAATTTTTTATTTTTAGTTATCATAAGTATGATTACTATATTCTGATGTAATTATATTACCTTGATAATTAGCTCCAATAAGGTTGCATTTAAAATTATGACGAATGACATTGTTCTTGTTATTCAAACCTATTTTATTTTTACACATTTTATAAGAGCTACTAGTTGGGCTAAATACTGTGAAGTTTAATTCTTGTTTACCAGAATCGTCACAATATTTTTCTATTTTATTTTCATGACAAGAACCATCTAAACTAATATCTGTACTACCGCTGCTTGAGTTAAATGTAAATAAATCAGAAATTTGCGGACTGCTAAAACTAAATAATATGTTTTTAAAATCATACGGAACGTCATTGCCAAATTCATCGATCATTCTATATATAACACCTCTGCCTACCTTTATGGATATACCAGATATAGAGTATTGGCTATGAGCAATTGCTGTGCCACTGTCAGAGTATACTTGCGTTGATGGTGCTATTTCAAATGTTTTAGTGTATAACGTACCCGAGTACGAGTAACTCTCATTGGTTCCGCTCCAAGCAATCAAACCATTAGTGTCTTTGCTAGAGTCTCTTGTAAATTGTGTGTTCGGCCAGCCAGAAGCACTGGATCAAAATGAAACAACAGGTTCAAAATTAGAAACTGCGGATATACTATAGTTCGTTTCTGCTGTACCATTAGTATCCCTATAAAGCGTCATTGAAGTTGAAATGCTTAAAGTAGATGTATATTTTGTTCCGGAGTAGCTACTTCCATTACTACCGCTCCATGCATAATAACCATTGGCATCCTTAGCATAATCTCTATAAAACCATACAGACGGGAAAGAACTTCCAGCGGCTCTAAATGACGCCGAAGTTACAGTAGAAACTGCTTCGCTGATGCTATAATCAGTATAGATAGTACCAGCAGAATCCTCATATAGCTGGACAGTTGTACTTATATTTAATGTATTAGTGTAAAAAGTTTTTGTATATGCTTGAGAACTGCTGTAAGAAGTGCCTGTCCATGCATAATATCCATTAGCATCTTTTGCCGAATCCCTGTAAAAAGTTGCAGCCGTAGGCAAAGAACGACAGCTAAGTGTCATATAAGCCGTGCCTCCCTTAGCCCATTTAAATCTTGTGTCATCATTATCGATACAATATCATATTTTCCAAGCTTGCATTTTAGCTGCCATAAAATCACTTCCTGCTCCTGATTCAACGGCGCAATGTGCAGCAAATGCCTCTTCTGATAACGCATTATTGCTTAAAGCTCTTACTATGATATCAAATTGTCTACTAGCAGTTGTAGTATTTTCTTGAAAAGTGGTACAAATATAGTCGGTTATTCTATAAAGTTGACCAGGAACTAATAGAGAATTATCTTTCTTATTCTTTAGCTCTGATCAAGTTATTTCTTGCATAGCACTAGTATTGATATTGCCACTGCCCAGTAATGATTCATTATTAATTGTTTTAATATTTGTTCCGCTGACTAATACAGGTTGAACAGAAATATTTCCAGAGCCAAGTACTGATGTGCTGTTAATTGTTTTAATGTTTTGACCTGTTCCAGAACTAACAAGTGTTGGTTGTAAAGAAAGGTCACCAGTTCCTAAAATACTAGAACTATTGATAGTTTTAATATTTTGTCCTGTACCAGAACCGACTAAAGGTACTTGTAAATTAATATTTCCATCTCCTAAGATAGAATTACTATTAATTGTCTTAATGTTTTGCCCTGTTCCTGAACCAACCAGTACTGGTTGAACAGAAATATCTCCTGAACCTAAAATAGATGTGTTATTAATTGTTTTAATATTTGTACCTGAAACTAATATATCTTGTTTAGAGTCTAAAGCAGTTTGAGTAGCAGTAGATATAGGTTTATCAGCATCACTAGTATTATCTACATTACCTAATCCTACAGATGATTTATTGATAGCTAAATCACCACTGCCGAGTAAAGAAGTATTATTAATGGTTTTGATATTAGTTCCTGAAACTAATATATCTTGCTTGCTGTCAAAAGGCAATGCATATTTTGTATTGCCAACCTGTAGGCTATTTAAGTTAGATTCTGTTCCTGCTAAGGTTGGATTTGCAGTTATATTCTTTATAGTATAAGTTGAAACGCTATATGCTTTAGTAGTTTTATTAATAAATATATCTGGTTTTTCGTGTCTGCCATTAGCTCAATCCCATTCAAAACAAACGCCAGAAAATCTATAATTATCATTTGTTTCTTTATATTTTAAATAGTAAAAATTATTATACAAAATAAGTGCATTTTTACTAGCTACTTTAGCATATTCGACATCAGTAAGTGTTCCACTTACAGCTGTTAATTCTATAACTTGCTGGCCTGGATTTGTCTCAGCCCAGTGAGCGGCCGTCCAAGCTTCTGCAGTAGAAATAGCAGAAATACAAATATAGAATTTTCCTTTATAAGAAACAATATCGCCAATTGAATATGTATATGATGAATTATAAGCTGGATAAAATAAGTCTATCGTTAAGGGTTTATAATATACCCCTTTTGAATAATCATAAATATTCTGTAATTCTACAGTCGAGTGGCCTGACGGTATATTTTGGTTTCAATATAGGCTTCCTTGATAATTACCACCATTTAGAACATCAATATCGTGTTGTATGACTTGACCAGTAGTTTTATTAACAGTATAACCATATTTATAAACTCTACCTCTGCCATTTCCAGTACCACTACAAACTCAAACAGAATAATACAATAAATCAGTATCTTGATATTCTAGTCTAAAATAACGACCATCTGGATTATGTAATACAAAGATAACTGGATTTTCTTTTATTTTTGCTAATAAATCTGCAGAAAATGTATCACCGGCATCACTTGCCAGCTCTATAACACGTAATTTATATTTTTCAATTAAAGTGCTTAAGCTTGTCTTTGTCCAATGAGCCGCGGTCCAGGCCTCAGCAGTGCTAATTGTCGTATTGCATTCATATAAATCATTTTGGTAAATAACGACGTCACCGACAGCGTAAGTATTATTTGTAGAATATTTTGCAGCGAGTTTAGTAGTTTCTAGCTTATTACTGAGTAAATAATCAATATAGCTTTTATTATAAGTAATATAATCCTGCCCACTGACCTCATATGCCTTTGTTGCAATTGTAACAGCAATATAACCTGATCTAATCTCAAACTGCATAGTATTAGCGCCAATATACAACATTTGTTGAAGATAGATTCGATTACTTGTTGAACCTGCTGAACTAAGAGGATTATATACATATATACCATTTCTTGTATCTGAACTTGTAGTTATAACACGAACAAAACAGATACTTTTATGCAATTCTGCCCATTGTTCATCAGTCAAAGTTCCAGTATAGCTAGTAATTTCAAAATAGCCAATATCCGGAGTTCTATATTTAGCATAGTCAACAAAGTTTATCTGAGTCCAGTGTGTAGAATCCCAAGCTTCTGCGACAGAAATATCAGTAGAACATTCATATAATTTGTTTTCGTAGATTACCACGTCTCCAACTGAATAAGTCGATGATGGGCTATAATAATCTTGGCAGATCATGTCTTGGGTTCTGCGAAGGTTTTGAGCACGGACTATTTGTTTTCCAGAAGTATCCGGTATAGTGGTATTATTAAAAACATTATTAGTATTATCTGAAATACCATCTTTTATAGAAGAATTATAATCACCAAGTTTTTTGGTACTTAAATACAAGAAACAATATGTATGTTTATAATTTTCTTTTGTAATAAAATTATCAGCATTAGCTGTTGCAGTTCAGTTGGTTGCAGCAAAAATAATAAAATTATCTGCAATACTGCTTGGGCGTAATAAAACTCCACTGTAATAGACTGCTAGCTTGCCGTTTTTAGCTTTTTCAACTTGTGCATCTGTTAAGGTAGTTGTTGTTTGATAAGGAACAATCTCAATATCATTATCAATTTGATTTTGTAATCCTAATTCAATGACATCAGTTTCAGCTTTTGTATAATAAGCTTCAACAGAACCTACATAATTCCAAACACCAACACCGCTTGTAGCTACTCAACGATAATAAGCAACAGTATCATCATGTGTTTCGTCGATTAAAACCTTAACAACATCATTATTTGAAATTTTGCCGGAAGTGATATCATAGTGAACAATATCAGATTTTTGCTCACCGTGGTTATCATAGCAAGCAACTACGTCGATTACGTCGCTTCTAGCTTCAATCGTATTTATTTGGTTTTGTAGGTTTGTATCGGCTTGAGATCTTGCAGATGCTTCATCAGAAATGCTTGCCTCTAAATCAGTTTTTAATGTATAAGCACCACCTGTAGTAAATTTTGTTGTTCCGTTTTCTACAGGAGTTGCGCTATCACCAGTATTGACAACATCGCCCAAACCCACTTGTGCTTTAGTTACATTGTGCGGATTTGCATTATCTGCCTTATGATTGCTTATATCCGTTTTATTTGTGGCGATTTGTGTTAATTGCTCACTTGTTGCGAATTTATGAACTGCATTAGAATCGTCGACATAATCAGCAAAAAGCTTATTATTGTCGTCGATTTTATCTTGCTTATACCATATCAATCTTTCTAATGTTGTGGTATTCCATTTAGTGTAATCGAAATCACCAGCAGGTGCTGCGATATCTTCCTTAGCTACATACAAATAGCCACGATGTGGATTATCTACATCTACATAATAAACTGTATCTCCGGCAGTATAACCAAATTCAGGATTATAGGTATGATCTGCAATGGCCCAGCCAAAATTGTCTTTATCTAATTTTAAATCTAAAGCTGCTTGCTGCGCCGTTGATACGGGTTTGTCTATATCGCTTGTATTATCTGCATTTCCCAAACCAACTTGAGCTTTAGTAACTCCGTGTGGATTGGCTTTGTCAGCCTTATGAGCAGTCAAATCAGCAGCAAGCTGTGATTCTGCATCCTCAGCTCTATTTTTTTCTGTAGCCACTAAATCTTCTGCTTTAGCTTCTATTCTTCCTTCTTCGCTGACAGCTCTAGAACTCTCAGTAGCCAACATATTTGTCAGAGAAGTATCTAAATTAGCTAGTTTTGCTTCAAAGTCATTAATCATGTCCTTAATATCGCATTCAATAGCTGTTCCATCTACGGATGTAAATATTAATTTCTTTGCAGGATAGTTAAGAGCAATTGTTCTAATAATCTTTTCAGTTTCTAAATCTAATGTTTTAGTGTCCAAAAGCTCATTACGAACATTCAATAGCTTGATTGTAACAATACCTGTTTGTTCATTTTGTTCAATATCTAAAAAGCTTGCGGAATCTGATTCAAGAGCATCTTCACGAGCTCTTGCCCTTGCTTCTTCATTACCAACTGCAACTTTACGCTGTGCAATTTCTGCTTCTAAGTCTGAATCAAAATGGTCATAGCTTATTAAAATCGTTTCACTTCCATCATATTTTATGTTTTCGCCATTAATTGCAAAAACTAATGGAAAACGAACTTTCTTAACTTCAGTTGCAATTGTTCTATTGTCGTTATCAACTATAGTATCTGCTGTTTCAGTTTCTACACCTTGATAATCAACTTCAACCATATCCATGTTTAAGTTGCCAACTAATCTGTCTTTTGCCATATGTTACTCTCCTACAATAAACTTTTTCTTTGAAATAAATGTTTTAACGCCTGTAGCTGATTTCATTTTAATTTCATAATAATAAACTCCAGGCTCTAGCTCGGCGGTTTCTCCAGATGAAATTAAAATAGTGATACTACCATCATCTGCCTTATCAGCAATAGTATATTTTTTCTTTATTATTGCGTCTTCAAAATATTGATGCGGAAGCATAATTCCAAAATATATTGCATCAGTAGATTTTAAAGAGTATCTAAACTTTTTAGTATCATACTTACTGCTTATATTTATTACAAATGGAATTTCTACTGTATCACCTCTATTTAAAGTAATTATATCATTATCAGCTATTCTAAACATTACTTATACTTCCTTCCACTGAATTATCATATAATTTAGCAAAAGTTTATGTAAATAAAAAGAGCTTCGCATATGAGACTCTTTTACATCAAATTAGTCTAAGTTAACAACAATCTCCCAAGGATTCTCAATTTCAAGCATTTTTTTATTAAACTCAATTTGTGCTTTTAGGTGCTCTTCAAGATTTTCTTTTGCGCGTTCAATAAAATCTTGCCCAACCTCTTTATATCCTGGAATTATAAGCAAATATGGATAGCTTGTACTTATCTCCCAACAAGGTTCTGGTTTATGATTTGGAAACAAGATTACTTCATCTACTCCATAAAAACCTTCGTCTTCAACATCATCGCAATAATCTTGATAGACTAGAGTTCCTATTGGATATTTATGTTTTAGTCTCATTCCATTATCAATTAAAAACTTTTCAATCCTATACATCTGATTCACCCGCCAACTTCTTCCAGCAGCTATAGCATAATGCCTTATATTTTTCGTCGCCACCAATATCAACCTGTGCACCACGAGTCATTAACTTGCCACTACTAAACCTTGCATTAATAATTGCTGGTTTACCGCATTCACAAATTGATTCTAACTCAACCGTTTTACTGCAAATTTCAAATAAACGCTTTGACCCGGGAAATAGCTTTGTCTTAAAATCTGTTCTTAATCCATAGCAATAAACAGGCGTATTATATTTCTCAGCAATATACTTAAGTTGGTCTACCTGGTCTTCTGTTAAAAATTGTGCCTCATCACAAATAATTAAATTTGTATCTCTTGCTTCTGCAGTCCACCTGTCATAGATATCGTCAACAGCTTCGACAACAGCATCGGCCACTGCTTGAATTCCGACACGTGAACCAATAATGGCTAATTTCTTTCCTGCCGAAATAATATCATCTCTATTATCAGTCGCAGGCTTGATTAGCCAAACTTTTAAACACTTATCTAAATATTGAAATCTCGTCATGAGAGCATTTGCAGTTTTGCTGCAGCCCATGGCTCCATAATAAAATACTAAATCCGCCATTATTTCTTTAAACTTGCTCTCCACTCCGCTTGAATTTCCTGCATAAAATTAACTATATCTGTTAAACAACCAGCATCAAAAATAGTATTATCAACTGCTTCAAAAACATATTTTCCCCAAGCTGGATAAAAATAAATAGCACCTAAAGTAATAAGGCTTTGTTTATTTTTAACAGCATACATTGGAGTTTTTCTATCTGGTGCGGTATATTTATCAAAAACTAAAAATTTGCTTTCCATTATGCTCCAAAATTCTCCTCAAATAATTCTCTAAATAAAACATCAGATTCTGATTCTGTCTTATTCGCTGTTAATTCATAGACGTTTTCTGGTCTTAGCATCCAGACTTTGCCATAGTCATTTACGAATAATGATCCGCTTTTGGATTTAACACCAATTTGATACATTTCTCTATCATAAAAGATATATAATTCACTACCAAAAAAGGCATTAAAGCCACCATCATAACGTTTTACAATAATACCATCTTTTAATGCTTGTAAAGCTGCTTCAAGATTAGTCATCTGCTTTTGGTTCCTTTTTCATAGCTGCAAAGAATTCATCTATTTTACCAGCTTCATTTAAAAGCGGGAAGAATTCTCTAATCATGGTCTTATACTCATCAGATGTTTCTAAAATTTTACCATCAACAATTTTATCAAAATCAGCCTTCCATTTTTCTGGAACTCTGAATTTATACTCCGCATAAGTATTATCAAAATCATCATCAATGGTTTCAACAAATAATGGATCTTTGTAAAGCTCTTCCTCACCATAACCGCAATTTCTGTTATTACCGCCTACACGAGTATAAATAACGATTAAATATTCGTCACCCTTCTTCTCAACATAGCAGTCTCTAAATCTTGGCCATTCATTTTCTTTACGACCAAGCATTGGCATAATCCATAAACAAGATGGATTGTAGCCATGAATCATATTATATAAACCACCCATAATTATTCTCCTTCATCTTCTTCATCTGGCCAACCGGCAAGGCATTGCTCATCATAATGCTTAACTTTTGGATTAAGCTCATAAACTTTTTCTATAGTAAAGCCTGAATCTTCTGCAAGACTGGCTCCACTGCAAAATGGCCAATATTCTGGATCATAATCTTTAATAAAATCTTCCCAAGATTCATATGCTCCGATAAATGTATCAGAATCTCCACATTCATCACAGTATAAATCATCATAATCTTGTTCATAATCGGTAGTATAAATATTACCACCTAAATGATTTTCATAAAAATATATCATTTTCTTACCTCCTAAAAGAAATTACATGAACTGTTCTCTCTGCCGTATTTTTCAGCCTCTTCTTTTGTATCAAAAATATGCTTCTTATAATATGGACCAATATTAGTCTCAGTATGCTGAATATACTTTCCATCCCAATATGGTTTTAAGAAAATATTCTTAGTTGCTTTTACCATGACCCAATCTTCTTTCTTAAAGACATGTTCACCAAAGCAATCTTTAGTTATGTAATCCTCAGTTAACTCAGTAACCTCTTCAAGCTCATCTATATTAAATAAGCCCCAGTCCATAAAATTATATCCGTATTTCATAATATATTATACAATAAAAAAAGAACCTATTTAGGTTCCTTTAATAATTATTTAAATTTATTTAGTCGCTAGAATCACATTCAGAAGAATGTCTTTCGCCTTTTGTCAATCCTAATGCCTTCATACTGGCTGGGATCTCATCATCAGCTAAGAATGATGTGCTATTGTCAAAATAGTCGCCTTCGCTTTCTTCATACTCAATATGACATGTTTTACCAATAGCTTGATCAATTTCTGGATTGTAGTAATAGTTATAAACATAATGGTAATAACATCTGCCTGTGGAGTGCATTACTTCATAATTAGCTGCAACTAATTTTAATGTCGTAAGATCTGGACAGTCCCTTGGTGAAACGCCATCAAAGCTTATATCGCCGACTTTTGACTTAAATATATTATATTTACCATTTTCTTTTTCAATTTTATAAACAAATTCATTGTCTTTATCTACAAAAAATAAACCATCCCAAGAACGTTCATCAAGATTGAAACCCTTTATAAAGTCTGCTATCTCAGCATTGACTTTCTTTGAAATATGTTCTAAAAGCGCACTAGATAATAATGAATCATATAGTCTTACAATATAGTCAGTCTTATTTAATTCAGTATCCTTGATAGTATAATACTGATTATAGCCCTCTAAACGGCATTCTAAATGATAATATAATGTGCTGCTGTTATACTCTGATTTAGTTACTACTGCTTTCAAGCTTATAATTTCTGAAATATCATTCTTGCCAACTAATTCTAAATATTCTTTAACCTTATCTGCACACTTGATAGCAACACCGTCAAGAATGGCTGGAAATACTGCTGCAATTTTTGCATCTAGTTCAGCTTGTAACTCATTTACCCTATTAGCAGCTTTATCTATTTCAGCTTTTGTTTTTAAATAGTCTGAATATTGTGCTGCCCAGAATCTTTTCAAAGCTCTAGCCAAGTCTTGGTTTTGGCAATTTTTAATGCTACCATAAGTTCCGCGATTCATCAATAAACCTGTTTGTTTATCGAATAATCCACTTAGACCCTCTGCTTCAATTGCTTTATCATAAGCTTTATGGAAAGATTCTACGTCGATATAAGCTGGATTTGCTTTTAAGCCATTCCAAAATAACTTTGAGGTAGCAAAATCAATATAAGCAGCTTCAGTTAAATATTCTTCCACTAAAGCACTTGTAAAATCATTATACATATTGTATCCTCCAATAGATATTTATCACATAATTTAGCAAATAAAAAATAAATAAAAAGCACCAACTATTTGGTGCCTCTATATTTTTCTGGGACGAAGCTATATGCCGGGTCATCCTGATGACGCAGCCAATGAAACAATACTGCCGCATCGGCATTATTATTAATCGAACCATGCATAGAACGCTCTATAATATCTATTAGCTTTTTCTTAAAATCTTCATCAAATTCTAATTCACATTGCGGTTCTTTATTAACATCATACATATCCATAAGCTTCTCCTTATCCTTATATTATAATATACGATAGTTATTATATAAATATTCCTACTTTTTTAGTCTACTTTCTTGAATATAACAGCATCTACATCCCAGTCTGGCTCAAAATGCCACCAATGATTACAATGGAATAAATATACTCCGCAATTGTCATCGTCACATAGCATTGCTATTGCTTTTTCTCTTGCTTCTTCATATGTATCGCAAGGCCTATCAAGCATAGCATCTTTATAAGACACAAAATGTCTCCAGGCATAGGCTGGGTAATATTTGCCCTCTACAGGTTTCATACTAATATAATTCGTCTGCAGTTAAAGCCCAAGTATTACCGTAGTCAGATAACAAGTGAACTCTTTCATCACCATCTTGATAGATTGCTACAATACCTTCACCCTCTTTTGTAAAGCATTGGCTTATTGAATGAAGAATTGTAGTCTTACCATCTTTGTCAACCCAAGTGCTCCAAACGCCGTCTTTATAAGCTTGGTTCAAAAGCTCTCTTACTGTGCATGGCTGCGCTTGTTCTTCTTTAGACATAATAATACAAATATGTGTTCCGCAATCATCTTGTTGTAAAACTTTGAAAATGGTATATCCTTGAGCGGCAAGCTCATTAACTGGTTTTTCCAATCTTTCAGCGTAGTCTGCTAAGATTTTATATTTCACTATTTCTTCCTCCAATCAACTTCTACCATATTTTCTTTATCCGTTGAAATAGCAATGTTCTTGCCTCTAAACATTTGATGTAGCAAGATTTCAATTTCATCGATGAAAATATAATAATCAATATATTCTGCTTTATCTCTATTATATTCTGTCAAAGTAATTACTGGGATATCTCTATTAAGACCAGCATGTCTAAGAATATCTTCAAAGTCTTTTGTCTTAACAATGAATACACAACGTTCGCCGTAAGAGTGCAATAGATTAGCTTCTCTTGCTAAGGTTACTGTTTTACCAGAACCTCTCGTTCCAGTTATGGTCCTCATTATTTTCTAGTCCCTTTTCTAGGCGCTGGATTTGATTCGCAGCAGTTGTTATTAGCAAGATAACTTAAGATTTCACTAGCATCCTCGACTAAAAGATCAAACTCTTCCATAATATAGTCCGCAAGACCTGCAATGCTGTCTTGGTTATGTGGATTCTCAGCTCTTTCTAAATGCTCACCAGTAAGTTTTAAATAGGTATGTCCAAAACTACGGCTAATATCTTCAACATAATCAAGAATATCGTGTAAATTTCTAAACATTTCGCTATCATAAACTAGCTGTTCAGAATCTGAATCGCAAGGACGTTCGTCTTCAACAACAAAATGATAAACTTTAGCAGCATCTTTTGCTAAAGCTCTGATATGTTCTAGTGCAGTGCTGCTGAATTGAGGCCAATTATATTCTGCCCAGCTTTCTTCTGGCTCGTCTTCTTCGCCCTCACTTAATAAAACATCTCTGACCTTATCAAGCTTTTCTTCAAGCTTGTAGGTAGTGTGCATAAATTTGTCTTTAAAAACTTGTAATTCCATTTTAGTTATTTCCTTTCGTAGATGTATCATTTTCTGGAGAATATGGCTCGGCATAGTCCGTATGATACAATTTGTTATATGCTTGCGTGAATGTTAGCTTAGGATGTTTTTTCATATACCTTTCAACTTCACGTCTTGTAGCCCTGTTACAATATGGTATGTAGGTAATCATTAGCAAATACCCCATTTTTCTTTATTTTCATCAGGCATCCACATGTCCAGTCTAAATAGCCCAATATTATTCACTCTATCCCAGCATTCTAACGGAACAATGCCAGACATGCCCTTATAGCTTTCTTTGTATTCTGTTTCGTTTCTGCGAGCTTTGTAAGCAATTTCATCATAGAGCTCTGCATTATCATCGGTTAGTTCTGTAGCTAAATAAAAGTTACTATAAGTTATTTCTACACCGATAATATGAAATGTTTTGCCCTTATATTCAATATTGAAATCTACATCCTTATCATATCCCATTTATTTATCCTCTGCTTGTTTATCCAAATCCTCAAAGGTTTCATTAAACTCTACTAAACGATAATCAAGCCCCATGCGATATGCAGCTGACTGGATGACTACTTCAGAATCAGAAGTAACCATTTGAACTATTTTACCATCTTTACTGACGAGCTCGTAATATTTATGTTTTACCGGCTCTCCATTAGATCCAAACGTTCCTAAAATCATTTTGCTAAAAACATCTATTTGGCTACTATGATATTGGTTATTGACATTAACACCTTGAACCGTTTCAAGCTTTTTGCTTCTGACAGACTCTGTTTCTTTCTTTTTCTTCATACTATTTAAGCTCCTTCAATACATCAGGCACTTCTTCAAAAGATAATATTTGATTTACTTTGATGACTTTTAGCCAGCCAGTTTCTACAAGATGTGACAATAACTTTTTGCTAATCCAATATGGCCTGCAGTTATATTCTCTACAGAGTTCTCTGAATTCTTGCTCAAAGTCTCTGCTGCCCCAAGCTGTAAAATGTGCACCTAAATTAGCGAATAGAATCTTCAAAGAATAATATTGTCTTACCTTACTGGTTCCAATATCATCAATGGGTTTCCAATGAGATGAACGACTTGTGCCACAAAGAATGTATTTGTCTTTAACAATGACTGTATAGCCTTTAAGCTCTTTATTTACGATATCCATTAGCGATTCCTCACTGTATTTATGGTATTAAAAATTGTGCATCCAATCCAACAAGCACAAGCGATAGTCCAAAGAATTCCACAAATAATGCCAGATTGCGTGCCATCCATAAAATAATGTATACTTAGATATCCAGACAAGAATACCATAACAACATTTAATATGACTAAGATAATGTATGTATTTTTCATAAGCCACTACCCATTCTTATATATTATACGGCATTGATAAAGAAAAGATAAAAAAAGATTATGATTTAATCATAACCTTTACCAGCCATAACGTGTATCTGTTAGTTTTTCTTGTTCTATTTCAACTTCTTCATCCTCAAAATCGAAGTTTTCTGGATGTTCTGCAAAGACAGGCTCTGTATTTCAAGTGTCATCATATAATAAGTCACTAAGACTGCATGCATCTACTTTCCAATCATCATAAGCATCTTCATCGTAGTCGCCTGGCCAACGATGGTCATATGGACTTGCATGAGTAACCTCGAATGGCACGCCATCATATTCCGGATAATCTGCTAATTCTGCAAAAACATCTTTGTTCCAATATCTGCCATCTTGTTCGGCTTTCTGCAATAAATCTTTGATGACATCTTTTGTAATTTCTTTATACTCAGAATAGCCTGTCATTAAGACATATCTTTTATTTTTATCAGAAAGTTTATTATAAAGATAATCAATAACCTTGTCATTTAATATAAGCTTTCTTCTTACTCTTTTGACGATATTATAGACTTTTTCAATACCATAAGTATATTCCATAATTCTTCTCCCTTATTAATAATGTCAATTATATTTGACATTATGCACATTTTTGTAAATTATATTTGACGTTATTAGAATATATCAAATGGATTCCAAACTGGTTTGTCTTTCCACTCTTTATCTTCCTTAATAGCCGCTGCTAATAAATCTTGGTTAAAATATACTGGAAAAGTCGGCTCAAATTCTGTGTATAAAAACACATGATCTTGACCTCTTTCTAAGTCAGTGACTACTTCTAAATTATTATCAGAAATAATTTTATCAATCTCTGCTTTATTTGTAGAACGCGCGATTTTATAACTATGGGAGGCACCTGTTTCACCATTATTGTCTGTAATGTAACTAAGTTCATAGTATTTCATATTCTATACTCTCCTAAACCCATCTTCTGCTAATTCAAATCTTGTTCTTTCTCTACGCTGTCCGGCGTCTGCACCAGTAAATTCAATAACATACATCCTATTATGAGCATCATATTCAGCTACGATAACAGTGGTCTTATCATTGGCCAATACGTCACCGACGTCATAATACTCAATTCCATCTGGCATTATATTAACATGTCTTACTTTATACATTGTATAATCTGGCCATGTCCAAATACCCCTAAAAGCTTTGATATCATTTTCTTTTGGCAAATAAACTTCTACTTTACCATTGCCATAGTCATCTCTTACAATATATTCAGTATCAGGATTCTCGCCTACATCTAAATAACCACTACTAATTTTTACAACGTCACCTGGTTCAAATTTAAAATTCATAGATAATACCTCTATTTATTTTTTACATAAGAAACAAAATTTGTGCTTGTTCTATTTTTGCTATTTGGTTGGAGTTTATATAAACCAGGAACAAAGTATTGTCCTAAATATATCCAGTATTCACTTTCAAGTTTTGATTTATTTTGTGCAATATACCATTTATTAGTTCCAATAATATACATTAAAATAAATTGTGCATCATGATAACTAGAACGGTCTGCTTCTTCTTTATTCATCCAATCTTGTGCAGAAGCCATAGAACCATAGCATTTAAACTCTATCTTAGCATTTTTATTTAAGAAGGCTCCTGTAAAATCAGACGTATCAATGGCACCGCCAGAATAAAGTATATCATGCTCATTAGTTATAAAGTTTAAATCAAATAAATCTTTTGCAGCACTTTCACCAATATAAGCATTATAAAAATATTGTAAACAAATTATCCAAGCTGAGTCTTTATCTGCTTTTTGTTCTTCCACAATAGCATCAATTAATGCTTTTGGTTTAGAATCAATAATTGCTTTTAATTTAGTGTCAATAGAATTATATAAAGCTAAACAATCTTCATCTAAGTCCTCTGCTCTATATGTATTCCAAAAATCAAATACCCTCTTTAAATCATCAAATTTAACTTCTGTAGAAATTGCATCATCTAAAGTGGTTAATGTTTCTAAAATTTCATCTTCACTTTGAGTAAGCCCAGATACAACTATTCTAATCGTTAAACTTCTAGTATTTGTATCTACACTTGTAACTACAATATTATTATAAGTAACTAAACTAGCATCAATTTCTCGCTTAATTGCAAAAAGGTCTAGGCTTGCATCTTTAGTTGTAACAGTTGCTCTCCAGTTAGAAATGCCTTTATAAGCTTTAACTTCACCATCAGCATAAGCTAAGTTAGTTTTATTAAACGCATATTTACTTAGACAACTATTGACAGTATTAATAATTGACTTAAAAAGTCTATTGTCAAAAGATGCAGTTGTTTTATCTGCTGCTTCATTTAGCTCTTCTAATAATAAATCAAATTCAGTTTTAATTAAATTTTTCATTACACTAATCCTCTATTACTTTTATTCTATTAAGCATACATAAGAAGCTATCACCATATTTAAAATGTTTTTCAAGATTATCTATTCCGATAATGTCTACTATTTTATCATACGTTAAATGCCAACCAATTTTCTTCATAAATAATGCTAAGCCCATTTCCATAACTTCAAAGTCAACAAATATCTTCTTATTATTATAGAATACTTGGAACCAATCAGTGTAATATGCTCCACCCTTTTCTAGCTCGCCGTGCACCTCTGCAATAGTTGTATAAATATCTAAGACTCTATCATAGTTCTTACTATAAATAATATCTCTTATGGTTTGCATACCTCTTATGAATAAGGTTCTTTGTTCATCTGTTACTGCTACACCTCTAATAGCCATTGGTATGGTTTTGATTTCTTGTTCTACGCTTAATTGCATGCAAAGGAATGTTAAGAACTTTTCTTCAAATGTTGCATTTTCAAACGAAGAATTTTCATTAAAACCGCCTGTCCACATAAAAATCCCTTTTGATAATTTTTCTTTTACAAAAGCAATAGCTCTGTCTTTTGTTACATTATTAGCAACATTAGAAGTAGTAGTTATTGTACTACCATTCATCTTAATAACTTTATGTGCTATCTTTGCACTATCAGAGGTATACATCAAGCCCCAAGCAAGCTTCATAGCTCTTTCTAATTCTTTATTGCCTAATGGAACAATAATATTTTTTATGTAATTATAAGAGCCTCTGCCTTTTCAGCGTCCGTTGTCATCAAACATAGCATTCATAATTTGTCTTGCATGATCATCGGCCCAAGCACTATTATTGGCATTTGTTTGGTCATTAAGATAAAAATTAAATAATGCTTCAAACATCATTAAATCATAGCCAAGATGAAAATTAGGATAGTCTAATATAAGATTATTAGCGTTGTTCTTAAAATCATCTTGTGCTTTCTTTATCTCTTGCGTAGACGGAGTTTTTAAATTAATGTGAACATTAAAATCAGCAGTATCAGCATACTGCTCATTTAAGCTATTAAGTTCTTCTACTGTTGTATCGAAATCAGTCTTAACTAGATTCTTCATTAGCGTCACATCCTATCGTATAATTTAGCAATTAATGAAGATATAAAAAATGGCAACGATTCTAGACTCGGTGCCATTACGCTTTTTACACAATATAATAATGCTCTCCACGGTCAAGCGCCAATCGCTTCAAACATGCATACAAGATAATCTAGAATTTCAGTAATAAACAATAATCACAGTCGAACTTTACGTGCCCTGTATGCGGAGCCATTCTTCTGTAATAAGGTTGATGTCTTCTTTTAAGCCAGCCTCTTGGCTCAACCTTATCAATATATAATACAATAAAAATAAGAAAAAAGAGCCCATTTCTAGACTCTTTATATTTGGAGATGACTGAAGTCATCACACCTCTACCACTCAGGTTAGTTACTCCTGAGATACTTAACATATTTTGGAATGGTTAGCTACTCCATTCTTCCGCCCATTTGATCACGCAGTGTCTTCGGGATTTGTCGTCTGCGCCTGATTCCTCACAATCGGTTCCATCTCCACTTAACCGATTATCTTATGGTTTTTAACGTGGTTTTTAGCTTCTGCAGGTTGTCTAAGAATACTGATTGACAATATGCTTAGATAACCTAAGAAGGTTATTGCACATCAGATCGGCTCTCTCACCTTGCCACTTGTACTTCGCTACCTGATATGTCGTCGGGGTTATGCTTAGCCAAACTCCTCGCGAACTTGCCACCGGTGTTCTACCTACACCTGAACTACATATAACGCCGTACGACGTTACGACGGGCGTCGAACCCGCTTTTCCGGTCCTCAAAACCAATTATTTTTTCACTGTCAGAAATCCGCCAGAAACTCAAATAAGTCAGTGTTTATCTAACGTTTTCCATTTTGAATTGGCTTTGAGGAACGGGTTATTAAGCTCTGTTTGTTGCCTGGGTCTTGCGACGTCGGTAGCGATTGCCATTTAATACCCTTCGCTTTGTGCATTGGGTAACTCAATAACTTACTTGGCATGTATAGCGTTGTAGGCCGTATAATTCGAATTGACTCCATCATTCAGACTGTTCAACTAACATTGGTCGACTTATTAGATGCCGTCGTCTTACAATAACTTCAAGACCTGTCCCTATAATACCTTTTAAGTCATATTATCCGTCGATAATTGTATTCTTATATTCTCTTATAGGGTTCTTCTACAAGCTACATAATTATTATACAATAGATTTCTCTAAATGTAAATAGTTTTTTTAAATTTTTTTACTTATTAAATAGCTTCTTGTGCAACATAGAATGAACCTAATACGTGAGGAACTTCTCTATTGCGTTTTTCTTCTTTTTCTTTAAAGTGTTCTAATAATGTGCTAGTATCTTTAAGTCTCGCTTGTGTGATATCTCTCTCAGCAATTTCGTGTTGATAAGCAAAATCACCATAATACCATTTACTTGCAACATTGTAAACTAATTGAGCTACAATTAAGTCTGCCGTTCTACCAATATAACGACCATCTGAATCCGGCCATAAGTGGATTGTATACTTGCCATCTTTCTCTTGCTTAATACCTTTAACACCAAGCTTATTATTTCTTGCTAAGCTAGTATTGCGAGCATTTTCTGCTGGTAAACAGACTCTAAGATTTTCATCCGTATTATTAAGTCTATCTCTATCTTTATGGTCTACCATTAATCCAGGTCTTTTACCTTTGATATATTCGTGTAATTTAATAGTCTCGCCATTAACGGTAGCATAAGCATATCTGTCAGGTGATTCATACCAAGTATAGTAGTCGGCATGTAAATTATAGAATGTAGACTTTGTAGCCTTTGTATAATGCCCAGTATTTACTAATCGGATATGAACAATCTCACCGATAATAACTAATTCATTTTTACTTTGTTTAACTGTCTTACACATAAATATTCTCCTGTCTAATATATTATACAATCCTATATAAAGTAATATAGAAATTTTTTAATATTTTTACCACCAAATCTTACAAGGATAATTGACAGCAGGAACCTCAGAAGAATACTTACTATCATTATTCTCCTTTAAGACGCCATAAGATAGATTGACTTTCCTATTATCAAGCGTATTGCCATTAAGATAATTGACGGCGAGCTTATCAATAGAATCAGGCTCATTATATAGTTTGTCCATCACCAATAAACCAAGAATGATAGTCTTCCTTCCGCACTTAACGCTTCTATCAGTAACAGTCGTCTTGACATAGCTAGTTCTACGAACATTAGAAGTCATGTTCCAAGCATAGTCCTTAAACATATGGATAGCACTGTCTCCGGTAGTAAACCTGGCAGTCTTAGCCCAGTCAAGGTCCACGACTATAGGACCATAGGCCATATAAGAAGGAATGAGGAACAATAGATTATGTTCAATATCCTCATAATAATACTGCTTCCACTTGCGGTCGGGCTCATGGAAGGCGGATAGGTCGATATTAAGTTGCGATGCGTTCGTTAAAGTCTTGTTCATATACATATACCTCTTTTTATATTATACGATAAAATTTTTTAAATTACTACTCTTTTTGCTACTCTCTTTATATACGCGTATGTGCGCGCGTGGAAAAATCGAAAGGCAAATTTCTCGCGCACAGCAAGTGTGAAAAATTTAGGGGCCCCCGCCGAAAATTCAATGCAAATTTTCACTATTCCAGTAGTGGCTTTTATAGCCCGTACAGACGCCCCGGATCCAGTATCCTGGCCTGACGTATATGAAAAAAGGACCTGTCGCCAGGCCCTATGTATACTTATTATATTACTTCTTTACTATATACCCTGATACTATGCCGTGCTCTTTGGCATACTTGTCGGCCGCGTATACGCAGTCGAATCTCGCTATCATACCGTTCTCCGGCATGCGGACGCAGACGTCGTATTTATCGTCGTCGCCTTGGATGAAGATTTTGTAGTTACCCTCGAATGTCATTTTCAATGTTCTCCTTATCAGATGAATTCTTCGTAGCACAAGCCGTTATCACTAGTATAGTAGACATGCCTGAATCCCAGATCCCTCAGCGCCTGAGAGCATGCCTTACAGGGACGTGCCATGGCGAGCGTTCCGTCATGGTGTTCTCTGTATACCAATATCGATAGCTTTGAGTAGTCCGGCAATTTGTCGTAGTATTGCTGTAGTAGTTTATGGATGCAGTTCATCTCGGCGTGGGCGGAATGCTTTCTCCACTTATTGGCGTCAGGCGCTTTGAACCTGTTGTAGTATCTCTGCATCGGAATCTCTTTGTCGGTGTTGCAGGCATAGCAGTAAATCTTATGCTTGTCGAAGATGACGGCGCCAAGATGATACTCGCGGACATCGCTTACCTTGCTAGTGGTTTTCGCTATCCGCAGCGCAGTCTTGAGCTTCCTGACAATGTTCAGATGATGTTCCATATTCTCTCTCCACAATAAAAGTCGAGGTATGGTTGTCTCGACTCTATTGTTATTATACATTACTTTTCACATAATGTAAACATTAATATTAATTATTATTTAAGTTCGTTTATATCTCCGTATTGAACTCGTCTTCCTTTACGTAATAGTCTTCGCTCTCACAACAGTTGTAATAGCAATAGTCTACATACTTCAGCTTCGAAGGGTCGACATCAGGAATCACTTGTTCGAATATCTTCTTATACTTTTCTTGTTCGGTTGGACTTAAAGTTCTATTCCTACCGAAGTCACCAGACTCTCTGCCGTATGTGCTGTCCAATACCAATGATAAGTAGTAATTACAATCTCCGTTACCGGCATAATCAACCATTGCTTCTAATTCGAAGTAAGGATACTTCTTATCCCAGTTGTTCTTTAATGCTTCTGGAATCTTTTCATCTAGGTCCCATGCGTCTTTGATTCCTAGCTTAGCGCAGTCGATTGGATACATCACTGCTTTATTATGAACGTAATCACTCATACTATTATTCTCCTTCGCAGTCGATGGTGGCGATTACCTTACCGTCTTTCTTTGCAGTGATGGTCAAGGTAGAAGTATACCAACCGTTCTGACAGGAATAGCAAGGAACGAAGTAGCCGTTGATTCTGAAGCCGTAAGGTTCCACTGATTCTAACTTCAAGGTTTCTGCAGTGATAGTTTTATCCTCGAAGAATCCAGTGTCTTCTAATGCAGACCAGTCGGCGTAGTTATAGCAGTCGTTAGGTCCGGAGTTCTCGTCTCCGTCGAAAGTGATTTCGGTTCCATCAGACAAAACCAATACGTCGGCGTTGTCTCTCTTCTCGTAATAGTTAGGATTCTTTATGGTTAATCCATTTAACATCGCGGTCATTTTCATATTAGTAGCCCCACCTTTCTTTATGGCGTCTTTCACGCTCTTCTTTTTCTTTTATTTGTTTGTCCAACCAAACGTATGGGTCGGCACGAGTATCGTTGATTTCTTCTATCTCAGGTTTCCATTTGCTTGTGTAGATGTATGGGTCATCCATAGTCTTAGTCTCTTCTGGAAACGCCTTATGGAATTTGTCTACGAACGCTTGAGCTTCTTCTCTGGTGTCGAATATCCACTCGTCGTCGTGACTCATGTCTCCGGCTCCGATTAGATACGAAGTAGTTACTTTGTATTTCATATTCTTTATCTCCTTTGTGCAGTTAGTTTAGGACTATTAGGGTCTTGCATATAAGTTAGCATCTTGTGGAAGTCATCACCTTGCCAATTAATTCCAATAGTATATTCTATATCGTCGGTCTTCTTGTCCTTAAGATATAGTCTATAGAAACCATAGGCATCTTTATTCTCGCTTAACTCCCATCTGAAGTTGTTGATGAAGTAGTCTTGCCAAGCACCTAAATAAGCGGCGTCCAAGACTTTGGCAGTGACATAGTTATTATCAAAGAGGAACCATTTATGTTTCTTAGTTAGAATCATGTTTGTGCCCCTTGTTCATTCTATAGATTCTACCAGGAATAACGAACCTAGTATTACATTCGTCACAGCATCTGGCATCAGCATCAAACTCTGCTTCAAAGATTTCACCTTCTGGAGTCTTCCAAACAGCACCTTGAGGATTATTGCCATAACCATTAATTTCTATTCCGCAGATACAACATTTCATAACTTAGTCTCTCCTTATCTTCTATAAATATTATACCATATAAATATATATTTGTAAACAATTATTTAATAAAAGTTCTAACCACATAGTCTGGGGCGATCCACATCCGGATTCTTAAACCACTAATTCTACTAAATAGTCGTTCTTCTAGGCGCATCGGGATCCCCGCAGGATACTGCATAGGTCAAATCGTCCTAATTATGTCTTACCAACAGGTCGAATCGTACCGCCGAATCGTACGGATGACAGCTAAATTCTACTATTTAGTGGTTTATTTGATTCTTCGGCGATCCCCAATTTCTTTCCCAACCTCATGGTAACATATTCTCTTGGAATTGTAAATACTTTTTTGCAAGATACTCCTGATGCTAATCCGAGGGGGGCCATCCCAAAAAGCTTTATCCACTATTTAGTGAAAAATCATGATGAATCCGATCTCCCAGATTCATCATGACCTATGTGCGGAACTTCATAAATAAAAAAGACATGGAATTAACCACGTCTTGGAAGTTTTTCAATCAAGTCTTCGATTGTAGTTTCGTAACCTAACAATTCTTTTGAGTATTCTTTTTGTTTGTCGAACGAGACTTTGAACTCTTGTTGCTTCGATAACTCTTCTAAGTCCGAATTCATGAAGAAGGTTTCGTTTGCTTTGAGTAAGTCCAAGATGTTCGATTCGACTGTTTCGAGTTTGGATTGAACTTCCATTACCTTCATCATCAACCCAACTTCATCATTGGTGTATCCAGGTTTCTGATTAATCATCAACCATACTTTGCAGATTATTTGTTTGGCTTTAAGTTCGAAGAATTGTTTTACCAATTGTTTTTCGTTTTCGTTCATTTTTAATTACCTCTCTTATCTTCATTTATATTATACCAAGATATTAGAACTTTGTAAACGTTTTTTTATAAAAAGTTTTCAGAACCATTCGGCGTGGGGGGTACCATCCGGCTTCGGCTTATCCACTTCTTTAGTGGTTTTTTCCGAAGCTTCCGTACTCCCTGATCTCATGATAACATGTCCTGTGAGAAATGTAAATAAAAAAGAGTTCTTACGAACTCTCAAGTTATTCAAGACTTATCGAACTTGTCTTTTCTTTGGTGTGTAATACATTCCATGAAGAACGACATCTTGACATAATTGGTCAATCTCTTCTTTTGTTTGACAATTAGATAGATTGGTTCTAAATCTAGCTTTGGCTTTTGCCTCAATAAAAGCTGGCTCAATGATATTATTAATCCATTGTTTCATTGTCTTGACTGAAGTATTTCTATCTTTGACGAGAAGTTTGATGTTATAACAATTCTCTCTTAATTCTTTTGAATAACATCCATTAATTTTTGTTAAGTTCATAATTTCTAATATCCTTTCTTTCTTAACTCTATATATATTATATCATTATAACATTACTTTGTAAATAAAAAGTTGGTTTTTATGCCAACTTATTTTTGAAGAAGTTTTGAATGACCTCATGTAAGAGTTCTTGTTTAACATCTTCAGGGGTGAAGTCATTAATCTTTTTAGTAGTGATGCCAAGACTGATGCTTTGACCTCTAACGTTATGTCCGAAGACTTCGGCATAACCGTCTTCCCTCATCTCAGCGGAGTAAGACTTGAACTCGAACTTATTGTCTACAGCTTGAAGCTCTCTCGCCTTCTTCACTAACTTAAGTAAATCAACTTTCATCTTCGCCATGATCTCTTCGACCTTTTTGATTTGGTCTTCTGCTTGTTCAAGCGTGACGGTCTCTAAATCGAATGAACCATTGAAGTCGCTTACCTTCGGCCAAACGACTATAAGAGATAAATCTTTTCCATCCCAATTTTGTTCAATGCAGATGTGACCAAATACACCATATTCATCTCCATATTCTTTGATATAGAAGATTTCGTTGTCTGGTTCGCATGCAGAATGGTTTTCTTTTTTGAACCCAATTCTTTTCAAGAAGTCTTTGAATGGTTTGTTGAAGATTAATGTTTCCATTATAGATTACCTACTTTCTTATAGAAGTCGTCGTTGAGATTGATTTGAACCCCAACCAATTGTAGAATACCGATGATGCTTTCTAATGGAACTCCGACGGTTTCGGTAGAATAACTTGTGCTCCATGTTTCGGAATTGTTATGAGCAACCAATGCTGGCACTTTGACATATAACTTTCCATATCTGTTTTCGATTTCGATGTTGTCCATAAAATATAATTCTCTCTTTCTTTATTTATATTATACTATGTTAAATTAACTTTGTAAATATTATTTTTAATTTTATATTCCGCGACCAGAATCATGTGCATCGGCGGATCCCCAACATCGGCGAAATCCCACTAATTAGTGGAAATAGCCGAAGCTTTCGATCCCCCATCCGATTCAGGTCTATGATTCTGACGCCTAAAAAGAAAGGGGACCTTGATTGCTCAAGGTCCTAGGAAAGAAGAGAGTGTATAGTTTTTTAACAAATGTCTTCTGGTTTGTTACCCCAATAAGTTCCATAAGTATTGGCAGTATATGTAACGGTTGTTTTATAACCGGCTTGATTAACTTCTACAACAACACCATTATAATCGATTGATTTGACTGGAACTTGTTTTGTAGGATTTGATTTGATATAGATGTAGCCTTGTTCGAATGCTTCTACAAGTTTCTTAGTTTCCATTGTATCTAGCCTCCATTATACTATACGACATACACCTATAATTTTTTAATATTATTTTTGAATGTCGTTTATGGGCGTTTGTGTTTTGACACCCATGAGTTACGCGCTTTTCTAGCTTTTGATTTATATGACATATTCATTCACCTCACAATTAACGTTATATCATGTATTTAACTTTTTGTAAATACTTTTTTAATATTTTTATTCGAGCACGACTTTCTTGGCGAAATCTTCTGGCTTGGTATCCCCGCCTAAGAGATTCATGATTTCAGAGATGACGGCTGGAAGTTTGACTTTGACTATTTCCTCATACATCTTCTGGTCTTTGATGACGTCGTAGCAATCGTTCGTAGTAATGTGACTTCCGCCGATGTGGAATAGGTCAGCCGCCTTTCTAAGAGTGTAGAAGGTCTTCGCTAATTCCAAGAGTCTCCACATCTCTTTGTCGGAATTCAACACGGTCTTCTTGAAGATTCTCTTGAACACCTCAGGTCCAAACGCGCCGTCGCACTTCAAGAACATAGAATCGAAGTGGGAATGAGAACTGATATCCTTCGATCTTTCTGGCTGTCTGTTGTTAGTGAAGGTCTCGACATAAAGTCCGCCCCAATACCAACCGCAATCGAAGTTAGGCTCTTCAATATAATGGTTTATTCTATCTGCATCTTGGCCAAGTAAGTAGTTCTTCTTGCCAAATACTGTAACAATTTTCTTTTCCATGTTATCTTCTCCTTAATCTAAGTCCATGTAGAACTTAACTTTCTTCGCTATGGCCTCGATGTCTGACTTGCTGATTTCAACATCTTCGGTTTCTTTGTCCGCTTCATCGCCGAACACTGCGGTAATCGCGCATCCAAACTCTTGGATTAACTTTTCTTTAACTGTCATAATTGGTTACCTTCTCTTTCTCTCTATTAATATTATATCGCGCTTTAATATAATTGTAAATAATAAAATAAAAAAAGACATTAGAAGTCGCAAACCTTTCTAATGTCTTCTCTGCCACTCAACACACAACATGGACTTTTACCACTTGGCTCTCATGCCAGATCCCGTTCGCTGGCTGACTTTCACATGGTCTTATTTGCGCTATCACCATGTTCCAGGTAGGAGTCGAACCCACAACGCTAAGGCTCTAGGGTGTGTTTACCTTAACCTTGACTGTAGATATTATACGATAAAAACAAAGATTTGTAAACATCGAATCGAATTTGGGGATCAGCTGTATCCGGTAAAATCACTAATTAGTAAATATAGCTTTGCCGAATCCAGCCCCATACATCTATATATATAGATGTAAACCCATAAAATCGAATCATTCACGTCTTGTGGGTGGATCCCCCGAGCTGCAAAGCTTTCGCTTTTAGTGGAAATTTACAATTTATCCGATCCCCCGATGCCAGTCCTGCTACAATATCGATAAGTCCTGTCTGTATTTTCGGTAATCTATCTGATTCAGCTGATCAGATGACACAGCTAAATTCTACTAATTAGTGAATATTTCCACGATGACAGCGCCATCCCCACGTACATTTCAACATGTTTCCGACGGTTTGTAAACCCCTTTTTTCATGTCGAATCATGCATCGTGGGTACCCAAAAACGTAAAATTCCACTAAAATAGTCGGATTTACCCGAATTCCGGGTACGATGTTGGAATCTGATTCGACAATTTCCGCAAAATAAAAAGACTGTTTTCACAGTCTTAATCATCACTTCCGATTTCCACAAGATGGAATAAGGCATGCAATGAGCCAAATATCGTCAGACAAATTTGAAGCCAGAGCGGAATCGTTCCAGGCGGAACCATCCAAATCGCTATGATGACGAATATCATGAATATCATCTGAGCCTACCTCCTTTCCTTATTTGGCGCTGACGGCTTTGGCCAAGAGGTCAAAACCAGCAGGAGTAGTTTTGTAGTAGTAGCCACGTTCGCCTTTGACCTCATACCTATCGAGTAGTCCTGCGCGGCACATGTCTCGGACTTGAGCCATCATAGGATGTTTGGTGTTAGGGAAAATGACTTTGGCAGGAAGAGGGATAAGGCACAACGCCAAGATTCGGATATACCTACGTTTGGCAGTAGGACGGTTGAACTTATTGCCGGTTTCCGCGCCGCCTTCTTTTCGCCAAACATACCAAGGCTGTTCGACTTCTACTTTGATTAATTCTTTATTCATATTTCAATTCTCCTTTTGCATGAGCATTCGTCATTCCAACGAAATCTTCTAAAAACCATCTCGCCAATTTCTTGTAATCTCTGCGTTTCAAATCAGGTTTCATAGATACTCCAGTATCCCAACATTCGCCGTCTTCGTAGAACGGATAGTCTAAGAAATCGAAATCGGCACAATCACAGTCGTTTCTGACTTTGACCGCGGCATTAACCGCATAACCACAAGTCCAAGAACCATGTGGTCTTTGGCCTTCTTTAGATTTGATGATGTCGGTGTCGGCCATGTCATATCCGTCAGACCAGCCAACCGCCAACACTAAGTCTTCTGACAACGGATAGTTATAACAACCTTCGCCGTCTTTCTTGAAATGTTCACAGGCTTTTTCTAGGAAGTCCGCGATTTTCGTAATGTTTTCTTTTTTAACGATATTCTTTTTGTTCATAATCGTTCCTCACTCTCTATAAATATTATATCACATACCCTTAGACTTTGTAAACTCTTTTATGAACTTTTCTTTAACTAAGTTTATGATATAATCCGCGGCTTTTTGAAGTTCGTTGTAATGGAAATACTTTCTGCGATTCTTATAAGTATCTTCGCTGAACATTCCATTATGCGGATATTCGGTTTGCCACGACACGACGATCTCGTCAGAGCTCCTAGCTTCGAAAGCCCAAATCACTAGTGAGTCTTTAGTGTGTTCAGGATTATCCCAATCGACGGAATCGACATGAAGGACGTATCCTTGTTCACGACAATTGTTAAAGCACTCTAAATAACCAGCGATCTTGACATGGCTTTCTGTCGCTTCATTGTCTAAGTTTTCGCATACTAAGTCGAATACTCTTTCGCTTACTTGAATCGTTCTAATCTTTCTAAAACCCATAATTTATTTCCTCTCTTTATCTATTGAATCAATGGCATTATCGATATGACCCATCGCTTCACCGATTTCCCACATTAAAGTGCTATTGGTTTGTGCCGTAGAAGTCTCTTGAAGTTCGTCCAATACATCATAGAGTTCTTCTAGTTTCTTTTTAATTTCCGTATCAGTCATATAAATTACCTCTCTTTATTCTACATATATTATAACATAAAAAGAGGTTTTTGTAAACCCCTTTTTTAATTAATATGTTTTCCAACCGTCGTTGTCGTATAGATAGTCAACGAAATCATAACCGTCGTCGAATTGATTCCATTTGTCTTCGTCTAGTTTCGTTAACGCATCTTCCACACTATCTAAGAAATAGTAAGCAGACATACCATCAGGAATCTTATCCCAAACCGTATTGAACATACTCGCCGCTTTCTCGACGTCGATTCCTTTAAGCTTCATCCATTTGCGGATGTTCTCATAATAACCATTGTGCTTTAACATAGATAACAGTAAGTTTCTATAAGCATCGGACTCATTAGGAATTCTCTTCGATTCTTTGAATTCGACTGGAGCAATCTTATAGATTGTCTCATTGACGACGCTTCCATTGTAGTAGACGTCGACATACTTGTCAGCCAATTCCTCGTCTTCGTTCATAGAGCCGACTTCAATGGAATAACCATCTTCTTCAGTCCATAATGTTTTGAAGTCCTCTACGTCAGTCTCGATTGTTTGGTCTCTGACTTCAATCGCTTCTTTCTTAGTCTTTAAGGCAAGACTACCAACCATTCCAAAGTTTGCACAATTGATGAAGCCATCGTCTTCACAAGTCGCTCCGTCAACAGAGCCAGATAAGATAACATAACCTTTCATAAATTTTCCTCCCTTTATCTTTTCTCTATAATAATTATATCACGTTTTAATAAAAAAGTAAACAAATTAAATCCTGAAAGTATTCTTTTGTTTATTCATCGCGAAGTCATATGCTTCTTCAAAAGTATCAAAGCAGATTTCGTCGGAATCGCAGAAGACTGAATAACCCATACCAGAATACATCTTGTCTCCAGTAATGTATTCCATAGTCTTATAGTCTGTGATGGAAGTTCCATTCACATTGATGATTGCTCCGGCGAGATTGACTTCTTCAACATCATAAGTTTTTCCGTTGTTCCTGTACTTCATAGTGAGTTCCTTCTTTCTTATACTATTATTATATCATATTTCCATATGTTTGTAAATAATTTTTATGCGTGTGCACACACGTATAATAGTTAAGGAAACGCGATACATGCATGCGGGGGTACGGCACGATTCCAAAAAACCACTAATTTGGTGGATTCGGGCCGAAGCATCGGATCCCCGCGCAGATTCCTCTGACCTAAAATCGTAGACAGATACTGATAAATTTGGCAGCTTGATTCGGTAAATCCCACTAATTAGTGATAATTGTACAGTACGGCGGTACCCCCGAATCGTACTGGATCGACGGATATGAAAAAAGACAGACTCTATAACCGAACTTCGAGCCTGTCTGTAGAAAGGAGGTAATAAGTTTTTCACCACGCTCACGGAAATTATTATTGAAAGAAAGGAGGAATTTGTGAGTTGTGTGTGGTGTCGGAGTATTGTGTTATTTTTGAGTTAGCTTGTTTAACACATTATATTATACAATAACTTTTTGTAAATTTTATGATGAATTTGATCCAACATCGGAGAATTTTTCCGCAAAAATCCACTATTTAGTGAAAAATTTCAAATGTTACGGGTACGATTCGAGTACAAATTTCGTACAAGTTTTATAAAAGAAAAGACTCGAATTATCTTCGAGCCTTTTGCAGAAGGAGAAAGGTCTATTATAGATTTCCAATCACGCATTGTTTATGGAGTTCTTCGGCGACGTTTTGGATTGACTGATGGTATTTATGCCCTTGTCCAATTCCAATGGTGTCGTAGACTTTGCCATCTCTGAAGAAGAATCTAATCCAGTTTTCTCCGAAGCAAACTTCAATATCGTTTTCGTCTTTAATTGTGGCTTCGAAGATGTCGACGTTTCCGTATTTCTCTTCTTGATGTTTGGCGACTCTCTTTAAGAATGATTTGTTCTTACCAGTCGTCTTGTTGATTAAGTCTTGTGTGTTTAAGTGCATTTTGCTTACCTCTTTTCTTTCTATATATATTATAACGCGAAAAACAATATTTGTAAATAAAAAAGGCGAAGAATTAATCTTCGTCTTCATCGTCGGAGTCTTCAAATTCTTCGGCGACTTCTTCTTTAAGATAATCAAATTCTGATTTCAGATCTTCTTTGAATTGAGGTTCTGCTTCGATGGCTTTCTTGATGGCTTCGATGTCTTGCTTGTTGTTGTAGCAATAAGTATCAATCAATTCATCAAGCCAGTCTTCGAAACTGATTTCGATGTTGTCGCAGAGAATGTCGGTCTTAGCGTTCTGAACGACTGAAGGATAATCATTGTAGACGGTAGAGAATAGGTCGACATAGAAGTCATTGAGAATTTTTTGTTTGTAGCTCATTTTTTTGCTCTCTTTCTTATATAATAATTATATCATGTTTTATATACTTTGTAAATAGTTTTTTAATAAAAAAGAAGTCATTAAATGACTCCTAATTTACTTCCGTTCAAGTATGAACTCGTCACATAGAATAGAATCTCATATTTGGTTTTCTTCTTAGAAAGATTGAATAGGAATTTTCTTTTTGCCGGTGTGTCATGAGCCTTCTCAATAGTCTTAACGATGAAGTCTCTATAACCGTTCGTATCGATTGAGTTGTCTTCGAACTTAGAATTGATTTCTTGAATGTGATCGTTCAACTCTTTCGTATAACTTCCTTCGACTGTAGATAAGTCTTTCTTGAAAACGTCTTTTTCTTTTTTAACCATAATTGTTTTACCTCTTTCTTATATTATAATTATACCACAGATTATACTTCTTGTAAACAGTTTATTCATAAAATTACAAACTTCTTTACCTGCCGAATTTGGGGGATCGAAAGCTTTGGCAGAACTTACTAGATTAGTGGTTTTTTCCGAAATTTCCGTACGATTCGGATTGATTCCGGAGAAAACTGCGAAATAAAAAACTGGCTTTTGCCAGTTTGATTTTCGTTAATCGAGATAAGGTTGGTGTTCGTATTTACCGAAGTGAGCGATTTCAGGATAACCAGTTTTATAACGGTCGATTTGCCAACGTTCGTGTTTAGGAGCCCAACTGAGTTCTAACACTTCACCTTCGGGGTCAGGTTCAATACTCTCAGCAACGGTGTCATAGAAGAACACTCTTTGTCCTTCAAGGTCAGGTCTATCAAGATAAGGATTGCCGACACAGTGATAGACAGGAGCAATCAACTTACAAGATTGAATTTGGACTTTGCCGCGATTCGTGCCGATGACGGTGTAAGGAGTCTTAACCATATCGACATAATAGTTTCCAGTCCTCTGAGACAGATAGAGTTCTGTTCCGACTTCAGGATAAAATTTTTCCATATTTTGAATTCCTCCTAATTACACATTGATTTCTTTCTTATCAATACGAGCAGAACGACGAATGCCAATATCATCGTCTTCACAAATGTCATACCACATTCCACGACAATAATCGTCATTTGGATTTTCGAAGTAAGACTTTACTTCTTTATGAAGTTTGGCAAGTGCTTTTGTCGCTTCGTCTTTAGAAGTATGGACGGAACAAACATCAGCATAGAAGTTTCCATCATCATCAGAGACGGCTTCAGTTAAGATGTAGATTGTTTTTTTCATTTTAATTCCTCTTTTCTTTCTGATATTATTATATCATGATATCAAGAGGTTGTAAACAGTTTTTTAAATATTATTTAAAATCCTTGTCCAGACTTGTCAACTTTAGTAGTGGTTATTGGTGTAGAGAATGCTGCCGGATTCTTTGCCATTTCCTGACGAGCGATGTTGATCACCCAAGAAGCTTCTACCCAGCAATTAGCGGTCGCTCTTTCGATAGTGAAAAGCTGGCCAGCTTTTGGCAGCCCAGATTTCTGGATCGTCGAGACGAATGTCGAAACGGTCGTACTGTTGATTCGGCTGTTTCCCACTAAAGTGGCAATCCACTTACAGTACGCATCGTGTAGGTCTGTATCCGGCTCCACGACGAAATTGCACAAATTAGCGATCATTCCTCTTCGCTTCGCTTCCTTCTCCTCTTCAGTAAGAACCTTGCGAGCTTTCTTCGGGGCGGCAGCCTTTTCGGCTTTTTCCCTAATCTTAGTGGAATTCTCCATTACCGCATCGTACTCCCCATCCATGATGAGTGCGGCGTAATTCGGCAAATTCACCGCAAGATGATCCGCATCGGATTCTGAGATCAACATGATTCCGTTTTCCGCTAAAATAGCATCGCAGAGATATTGGCGATCGCGAGGAATTCCCGTTTCTCTCTCCATATACTTTCTGTCTAATTTGAAAAACCCGTTTTTTACGGTTCCTTTGAGTTTGACTTGTTTAAGAACTGTCATAAGTTCAGACCAATACACTGCGGTCTCTAAACCTAACAGTTTAATAGCAGTTTTATTAACTATAACGTGCTCTGTGGGGCACAATGCGTCTAATGCAGGCATAAATCCCTCCTAGTAGTTTATTTGAGCCCAGAATGGCCCATTTTGGAATCTCTTCAATTCCATATACCTATTATATTATACAATATAAAAAGCTCCATTAAGGAGCCTTTATTTCGAAATTTAGCAAATTACATTTTCAAGTAGCTCTTCAAGGAAGCGAGTGTTGAATCGACATACTTGTAGAGTTTTTGATTGTTTGCTTTGCGAATCGCAGCAAGAGTAGCATCTAACTTTTCGGTTGTGATGTTGTATTTGCCAGTGAAGTATTCAAAGTAGTCTTCAGGAAGTTTACCTAAGATTTGAACGACTCTGAATGGCCAGAATTCGGAATAGGTCTTAGTGTATTTGTAAGGATTGCCTTCCTCATCTTCTCCACGAACTACTTCTTTAGTATACTTCTGACAATCGTTGAAAGCGATAGTATCTATGATGATGGCTTCTACGACTTTGTTGCGGTCGATGAATTGTTGAACGGTAAGTTCGACATCATTCTTAGCACGGTCAGTAGCGCCATCGTCTCCGACTAAAGTTTCGCCTAAAGTCTTTTCAGAATCTCCATCTTCAGCGATAGGAGTTTCCATAGAAACGGTCATATAGTTAGCCTTATGCTTATCGAGGTTCATTTCATAATAATGTTGTAAACGAATGGTCTCGATGCATTGATTGATGCATTGTTGGGCATTGACTTTATTTGTAGAGTCTTTCCACTTACGGTATTTGCAGGCATATTCGATTGCTTCTACTAACCAGCAATAAGCATCTTCTAAAGTCATACCGACATTTGGACACTTATCAAAGATTTTCTTGATGGTATACCAAAAGCGTAAGACTAAAGCAGCAAGATATTGAGAATCCTTAATGGAATCTCCTTCATCGCGGGCTTTGCAATAACCATCGGCGAGTTCGTCACAAGACATCGCCTGATAGTCACCTAAGCACTTTGCGTATTTGATACAATCTTTTCTAATATCATTTAACATTGTGACTTCCTCCTTTCAATTAATAAGTCGTAATGTTTAGCGAATGGCGATGACAGCACTATCTTGTTTGGCCAAGACCTTGAAGACAGGATCGAATTCGCCACGATACATTTGAGCAGCTTCTTTAGCATTGAGTTCGACATGAACGTCGTTGCCTAAGATGTTAGCAGCTAAAACGTAAGAGTAGGTTTGGTGATGAGGACGAGCGGAACGAACCTTAGAACCTTTTAAGAAGGCAGGTTGAACACGATAGACATTGACTTTAACACAAGTCCAGACACCGAATTGCTGATTAAGATATTTTGTTTTTTTCATGAAAGTTGTTCTCCTTTATTTTCTTTCAATAATATTATAAACTGATTTTTTCTATTTGTAAACAGTTTTTTTTTAAATTTCTTTCATTTGTATGTTTTCCTGAAAGATTGTGCCGACGTTTTCTTCGCCGTCTCCAGTATCGACGACAGTCTCTACCTCTACTTGAAGATAATAAGATTCGTCGGTAACCAGATTCATCATAGCTTTGGAATTTATCACTAATCCTTTTGCCTTAGTGATCGCCGCATCGGGAGTTTTGAATTCCCCAAGCATAATGTTGTCGTCTAATATGTTTTGGTCCTTGTCATACTTGAAAACCCAAAGTTGATATTTGGCGGATTTCAGATCGAAGTCCTCTAGACCTTCTAAATCTACTTTTATTTCTTCCATATTATTTCTCCTTGAGATAAACATATTCGCCAGAGCACACAGACTCATAGCCTTCGTCTTCATATCTATCAGCATATTTGATAAATGCTTCAAAGAGACATTTGAGTTGCTTGATGTATCCGACATAGACTTTGCCGTCTTCCACTTTCAATGGACCGAACTCTAAAGCTTCGAGGTCTTCACAGTAGTCGTTATTGAACATCTCCACAGCTTCTTCGAGCTTAGTAGCCTTGAAGTCAAGCTTAGACAATTCATTAACGAAGTCTCTGATATCGTCACAAAGCTTATCAAAGTCCTGAACTAACTTAGTATAGAATACGAGTTCACTCATATAGTTCTTCAATGAGCCATAATAGTCTTTGACATAATACTTGAAGTCTTCATAGTCATAATCGACAATGATATCAGGAAGCACATCCTTATTATTATCCTTATTATAAAGGACTAAATAACCATCGCTTCTTCCATTGAAGCCGACTTTGTATCCTTGATGAAGACGTTCGAATTCACGAATCATTTCATTGATCTCTTCGTATTCACCACCTTGAATAAAAGCATGAGCTACCCACATATCGCCATCAAGATTGAGATTATATAGCTTAACGTTGTTAGCGACTGACTTAAGGCAGTTCCAGCTATTCAAAGTAAAATACTTATAATGATTGTGCAGGAAGTCATACATAGACTTTGCGTTCGTAATATCGATTCCTTTTTTGTAAAACATAATTAATTCCTCACTTTTCTTACTTATATTATACTATAAAAAACCGTTTTTGTAAACGGTTTATTTTGTTATTTTTTCAATCTTTTTAAAACCAACGGCATCACAATAATAGAACTTACAGTCTTTGCCATCTTTAATCATAACGATATCACTGACTGACATTGAATGGCCGGCGAAGTTCTTAGGATGATTGATGTTGAATTGTTCGAATAACTTTTCACAGAGTTCTAAGTCATTCTGATAACCACACTCATCGGTCCATACAGGTGTATAGTCTCCTAAGTCGATGGTCTCATCTTCTTTAAAGTGCCTAAACAATTTAGGATTGTTGTGTGGTAATTGGAATATGTAGTATCTTCTTAAATTCATAATATTTCCTCACTCTCTAATATAATTATACACCAACTTAAGATATTTGTAAATAGTTTTTTAAACTTATTTTCGATCCACCGATCCGCGCCGGGGATCCAGATGCGCAGCTATTTTCTACTATTAGTAGTTTTTATCGGAAATCCAATCCGATGCGCGTACAAATTCGAAAAAAGAAAACCACAGGTTTCCCTGTGGCATTTAATCTTCTATTTCTTTTTCTTCAAGAACATCGAAGTCGAATGAGTTGACTAGCCAGCCAGACTCTTCACTGATGGCATCACACACCATATCGGTTAGGTCTTCAGGTTCGCATTCGATTTCCAAGATGAACTCTTGCTGAATGCTGTTCTTGACTTCAGCGATGTGCTTATCGATTTCTGCTTCATCCATGTCGTCGATGTCAATGTCGTAGCGGTCGTAATTTAAATCTTCCGCTGTAACATCGTAGTCGATGTTCTTTGTTCTTACTTTGTAATACTTTTCCATTAGCCTGCTCCTGTGCATCCAGTCAATACTAATTTGGTTTTGAGAACTTTGTATCCAGTCAATTCGACGTCAGTGCATATCCTCATGCCATTGACTTTGATTTCCCAATGCTCTAATACTTGCGGAGAGACATACTTCCAGTTGTATTTGACTTTCTTTTCGATGATTTCGAATGGCACTTCATTTTCATAGTTGATAGTGTCTTTGCCTTCATTGATGATTGTTCCATCTAAATCATAATACTTATTGAGTTCAATCTTTTTAGTCTTGCCGGCGAACAATACCTTTGTCCCGACGACTTCTGTATCCAATTTGATTGTATGTGTTTCCATATACATTCCTCACTTTCTATATATATATTATAACATAAAAAAGGGCTTTTGTAAACCCTTTTTTTATTTATTTTCTTTTCGAGCTCGCTGTATCTTACGATGTGCCGAGGCTAAGTTAGGATAGCAGAATGACTCTTCGAGATGTGCTTCTTCAAGTCGGCACATCTTTCTGAATATGTAGTTATCCACTACTTCCGCTTCGTCTTCAGTGAGTTCGATCGTTATGGTCTTCATTTCGCTGAGAGCTTTTCCTTAAGCTCTTGAAGAGTTCCGCTGAAGACGACATCGCCGTAAGTAGAAGAACTATCGGCGACTTCAAGGCGAACCTTGAGCTTGTCTTCGTTGTCATAATCCATAGTGACGATTACTGAACCGTCCCAAGACTGACAGGTTGCTTTGTAACCTGAGTTCTTAGAACCTCCACGAGTTGCGGCTCCGCGGTTTCCACGGACCATCCCATAAAATGCTGACATAATGTTTTCCTCCTTAACTATATTTGTATTATATCATGGTTTCTTTGATTTGTAAACTACTTTTTATCAATTTCTTTAATAATGTAGTTTATGATATCGCGAGGGAATCTGTAATGACATTCGCTCGCTATTTTCTTTTTGGTTTCGCGAGCGTGCTTTAACGCTTTAGTCTTGCTGTTGAATTCAAGTTCCTCATACAAGACATGTTCGTTAAGGTCGCCGCAAGAACGGATGTATTGAATCTCGAACTTCATTAGCAGACAACCTCCTTAAGGTTGGCACGGAGTTCGTCAACATAGTCGCCCAACTTCTGTTGTTCTTCATAGTCTCCGTCAAAATCGATGACTTCGACGTCAAGGTCTTCATCAGAGAAGATGGACTCAACCCTTCCATCGGCGACGACAATGTGAATTTTCTTTTTTTCCATAATAGTTCCTCACTCTTTCTGTATATATTATATCACGAAAAAAGGGGTTTGTAAACCCCTTTTTTAATTTATTCTTGCCAAGGTTGGTTAAGCCACTTAATCAATTCTTTGGAAGTATCGAAGCCGATGATCGGACCGCTAAAGTCATTGTGACGACCCCAAACTTCATAACGATGTTCGGCACGAGTATCACCGACGGCGATAGTGAATTGAACATCACCGGTTTCACGATCGGCGAATCGGAAGTCATCGTAGAGTGGACCAACACAAGGACAGTTGTTCTTGAACCAGACATACATACTGTCAAGGTCAACCTTACCACCGTCTTTGACTTGCTTGACGAGGCTTCCTAACCTTTTGGTTTTGCCGGCCAAACTAGATTCCTTGCAGAACCAGTCATACCAACCGGCGGCACACTGACAGCGGACGTCATGAGAGTCGAAGACTCCAGCCTCAAATAGTTTTTGCCATTCCCTGACGGAACGTTCTTTATTGTCTGACATAGATTTTAATTCCTCCTTTTATCTTTGTCAATTATATTATATCATGTTTAATGATATTCGTAAACGGTTTTATTCGTCGTCGACCTTATTTTTATGTTTAGGCTTCTTGAAACGACGATCGACGAAAACATGCGCACGAGTTCTCTTCTGAACTTCAAAATGCATTTCGTTGCGAAGGTTCTTCTCGCCTTCGAGAACTTTGCCGGTTTTCTTGTCGATGACTCTGACTTTGATTTTCATGTTCTCATCTCCTTACATAAATAATTATAACGTAAAAAGCCGTCTTCGTAAACGGCTTTTTTATTTTTTATCGAAGTTCGAACTCGTAGGCTTTAGTAAGTTCTGATAGACAGTATAATAGATTATGTCCTTCTGGATTGAATCCGTCTATCGCATTTCCGTTAACGACGAATATCATATACTCATCGTCATATGGATGTTCTACTTTGACTTCTGGATAAGTCTCTTGGAAGTTCTTGAACACTTGATCGAATATTACTTTTTCTGTTGGCGTCATGATGATCTCCTTATCTAATAATTTAGCGATTACTTACCAAGCAAGGTGTAATACCTATCGACCGCTCTCTTGAGAAGGTCTCTCGCTTGGTAGTCTTTCAAGGCGAACTTTTCCATAACGTAAGTCAGGACTTCATAGGCTTTGCGATCTTGTTCGGCTTCTGAATTCATTCGTCTTTCGACGCTGACGTCGATTTCGTCTAGTTGACCCCAGAAGTCTTTGTCCCATCCGAAGATGTCGACTTCGAAGTCTTTGTAGGAATAGTCGTTTCCCCAATAGCTCTTTTTGGAAACTTGGCGTTTTGCCCTAATCTCAATCACGGTCGCCCATTTCTTGTAGATGATTTCGACGACCCAATGTTTGTTGTAAGGGTTTCTGATTTCAAAGTCTTCGATATTGTATTTAGTTCCTTTGATGACCTCAGTCAAGACTTCTTTGACGGTGTTGGTGATTCCATAGCAAGAATAGCTTGTCTTTAGGTCCTTGAACTTTTCTATGAGAGGTTTGTGGAACATCTCCTTGATTTCTTTATTCGTGAACATTACTAATTTCCTCCTTCATTCACTCACATTAATATTATACCATGATTCTGATATTCTGTAAATAGGTTTTTTCTACTTTCGCGCGTTTCTTTTTATATATTAGTGCACACATGAATGTTGAACATCATTGGGGTACGATGCAGCTGCGGAAAAACCACTAATTTTACTAAATTTACCGATGCGGGAACCCCGATCGCCGATCGTACGCATGCGCGCGCCTTGGGGCGGGCATCCCGGGGGTAAAAAACCACTAATTAAGTGGTGTTCGCCGAATTTGGGGGGGTACCCCTGGATTCTCTACGGATCGATGTATGAAAAAAGGTCCTGAAGGACCTTTGTTATTTAACCAACTCAATTACGTTATGAGGGAATCGAGCATCATAACAATTTCGACATTCCACACATTTACGCTTACCACAGTTGATTCCTTTATTGTGCTTGTCTTTGGTAACAGTAAAGGTGATGACCCTATTGTGATATTTCTTGAAGGTGGCGACAAGTGCATCGTTGAGTTGGTAATCCATAAATGGACTTGACAACACAAGAGTTACATTGTCTGGCATTTTGTTTCCATTCCTGAAAAACTCATGGACGATTTTAAAGTGCTTCGTGAACAATGCGAATTTGGTATGTTTGCATTGTCTTGCGAGATTCATATAATTGATCAGTTGAATTTCATTATTTAAATCTCCAAAGCTTTCGAATCTGACGATCGTCGTATTTAGGAAGAATTTGCTAAACGCCTTGATTTCGTCACGAGTTAGAATTCTCGATGTTAGAATCTCAGTGTTATGCGTTAAGCAAGGTTCTAAATCCTTATATCTTGCAGTAACCCTATCGACGTAGCAATATTTGCAAATACAATCTGGGTTTTCTGAATTCATCATCCTCTTGCAGTTCTCATTCAAGAATTTGTTGGTGCTGACGGAAGGGATGCCTTCCATTTTGCCGGTGTGTCCGGACACGTTGATGAATTCGTTTTGATTGATCATTACTTTCATTTTTAATTCCTCACATTCATTCTATAAATATTATATCGTGAATTGAGGACTTTGTAAATAAAAAAGTTGGACAATTCGCCAACTTTTTATCTTGCAGTTTTATGGGACTTGATGAAGTTGTTTCTATACTTCTTGGCAAGTGCTCCTTTGGTTGCATTAGTTTTCTTAATAGTTTTCATTTCGTTCACCTCACAATATATCATACAGTTGTTTTAGGATTTTTTTCATAATTTTTGTTCGCATATGTGCACATTTCCTTCTTTCCCTCATCTGAGTCTCATTTATATTATAACATGAAGATCGCACAAAGTAAATGAAAACTGGAAGTTATTTCTTTTCCAGTTCTATTATATATTTTAATAAGGAAACGCACTCACATGTACATGCGGTAAGATTCACTTTATCTGGATCCTCCACAAGGTAGACTTTCAGGATTCTTCCCCAGTTCACTAATTTCAAATCTCGATGATCACCATTTTGGAATCAGGCAAGTTTCGCGCCAGGGTACTCCTCCCAGCGGCAGACTGTATCTAATTCGTCATCTATTAGTGATTTTATGTCATCGATGTACATGGTGTTGTCCGTACCGAATTCGATTCATTGACCTTTCCACATGCATCGTATCTGGCTGCCGTACGGATCCTCAAACAGTGGAATAGTGAAATTCCTGTATGTTACCGAATCGATCGGCTGCCATTCTGACCCTTCGCGTACGCATACGCCTGTGCATCGCGCGCTCTTTTCTCCTTTATCTTTTCTAATTAGTGGTTTTTCTGACCCCATGGTTAGGCCCCCTTGACGATGCTGAGAAGCTCATCCCTAAATGAATCAGAAACTTTGCCGTCTACTAAGAAATCTCCTAGTTCTTTTTTGGTTTCGACGATCTCCATAACGCGCTCATCTACGGAATCTTCACAGGCTAATACGGTAACGAAAGCCGGTTTGTCATTAGTGATTCTCCAAATACGATCTGTACCCTGACTGAAGAGTGCATCGGTGTAAGGTGTATCCAAACAGATCATGTATTGGGCTGCGTTTAGTGTAAATCCAGTAGCGGCTTTTGCTCAGGTTCCGATAAACACCTCTGGATTAGGGGAGTCTTGGAACTTCTGCATATTGTCGAAACAAACTTGATCTGGCAGATCACCTGTAGCTATTAGTGGAAATATTCCGATGTTCTGCAGCTCCCTGGATAATGTTGCTACAGATTCTTTGAATATGGAAAGCACAACAACCTTCTCTTTTTGATCCCACAGATCCTGGATCAATTCCACGGCTCTAGCTATCTTAGTGGAATTTACCTTCTGGGATGTCAGGATGTTGGGGCAGACAGATGCCTGACGTAATCTCGTAGCCAATGCCAATAGGTTATTCGAATTCAACTCAATCTTATCGGCTTCCGCTTTTACGCCATCTTTAATAGCATCGTAAAACTTACGATGTTCATCATCCATTTCTAGTAGTTCATATGTGACTGTCTTAGGTGGCATATCCCTTACTTGGTCTAATGTTCTTCTTAGTGAGCAGGAATCCAATTCGTCTTTCAACAGATCGAGTCCTCGATATCCCACTATTTGATAACCGTTGAATCCGCCGAATTCACAGTACTGAGCTTTGTACTGCGTGAGCGATGCATGGTCATTACCCGTCCAGGCTAATGGAACATAACAGCTAATCGGCGAATTAGTGATTAATGTACCTGTAGCTGCGATTTTGTACTGCGCATCGAGCTTAAGCAAGTTGGCGCCTTGCTGAGACGTTTTGGTGGCGACCCTATGCGCTTCATCTACGGCGATCATCCCGAACTTATTAGTGGATTTTTTGAAAGCTTCGATGATCTGATCGGATCTGAGGGTCTCGACATTCGTGACGACGAAGAATTCGCTAATAGGTTCCTTTAGTTGTTTTGCGCGCTCTGGAATCGACATATATGAAATCTTGCCGTTCTTCGAAATCTTCTCTCCCAATACTAAAACAGATTCGGTTGAAAACTTCTGAATTTCCTTCTTCCAGTTCTGCTTAAGTCCAGCCACCCCGCATATGATGAAGCAATGTTCGAGGAGCCCTCTGCGCTTTAGTGTTTCCGCTAATCAGATGATTTCGTTGGTCTTCCCCAAACCCATCGAATCCAATAGCAGGAAGTTAGGATGCGCTAACCCATAATTTATGGCCTCAAGCTGATGGTCATAAGGTCTGACTTTAAATGAATTTATCTCATTCTCATTTAGCAGAATGCCTCCAGAAGCTCCATATTCGCGTTCTGGGACACTTTTTTCGTAGTCGTATAAGTTTATACTAACCTGGTCTAAAAACGTCAAAATATCAAGTGTTTCTGCAATTTGGTTCGCAGGCACTTCTCATACCTGTAGCTTCTTATGGTAATATGCTCCTGGAATCGTCTTCAAGGCATCCACTAATTCTTGTCTGAATTGGAAGCGTACCAAAAAAGACGAAAGTCCTGAGACCTTCGCTGGTGGCATAATTTCAGTAATCTCTACCATAACGAAATCTCCCTAAATTCGAAAACACCCAAATTTCGACAAAAACGAAAACTCCCTAATTACGATTAGTCGTCCAATAGGGAGACATATTGTTCTGAGAAATCCAGCTCTTCTTCCTCTTTCTTGGTCTTGAAGCTAAGATTGGCCTCTATGACGAATGGCTTGCCGCAGTTCTCGCATTCGAAATGCTCTACCGATTGTGGTTCGTCCCCGTCGGCGTAGTCCTCATATAGGATTTTCCCCAACGCATCCTTTACCACTGAATCTGGAACGCCCCAGAGCTCATTGCCGACGTAGATTTCGCTAGGATGGTATTCTCATCCGCAATGTGGACATCTGATGGCGGCTGACTTATTGGATTTTACTTCTGGTTTCATGTCATAATCTCCTTTATACGCGTGCGTACGCATGCGCGCCTCTTTGTCTTATATTTATATAGAATATTATATAATACTTTAGAGCTCATATATAAGGCTTATAATATATAGTACTATACTAATATTAGTATAGATATGAAATTTTCAGCCTTATTAATTTATTAAATCATTAATTTATTAGTTTATTAAATTATTAATTTATTAGAAAATGAAATCTCCTTAATTTGCCCGTTAAGTATTATTTCATAATACTTACCTATTATATTATACAGCATTTTCAGGCATAATATAGCTGTTTTTTTAACATTTTTAGTAAAAACGAAATTAGGTAAATTTGCCGTTTACATTTAGAAAAAGATACTGTATAATATAATAGTGAGTGCCATTAATATTCCTCACACAACAATTCCCGGCACTCATGACATTCGTTCACGCCTAGCCCGTCCTCCTTGCTAGGCAATTCCTCCTTGGCTCAACGTTCCTTCGGTTCGTCGAGCCTCTTTTTTATAGACAATAAAAGGTGTTTTTTTTATTTAAAAAAAAACACCTCCCATTATATTATATCACGGTTAGTTTGTAAAGTAAAGCGTTTTTTCAAGAAAATTCAAAATCTCCCAAAATTGAAAACAGGACGATTCCGCCGAAACGAAAACGCCCTGATTTCACTAATATAGTAAAAAACGAAATCTCCCTGATTTCGTTTTTCTTATTTGTTTGCGTTCTGCCAAGCGAGGAATATCTTGGCTGCGACTCTCACCGTCACCAACGTCTTGATGTCGTAGTCTTCGCGTTTAATGCCGAGCTCATAGTCGGTCGGAGTGTATTGAGGCTCGAAGTCGGATTCGTTAATCAACATTAACATCGTATCCTTGACATTGCTCCAATCGCCGAGCATTTCCTTCATGTAACGTTTGTCGGCGTCCACCAAGCGTAAGATATAACTGGTCGAATAGCCGACTGGATCCATAGGTCCCCATGCCTCTTGGGCCGTCAAGTCGTCGAGCAACAGTCTCGTGTTCTTATACTTCGCCAATAAGAGAAGGGCCTCTTTGACAAGTGATTTTCTTACCATGACCTTCTGATGTGCGCTCTGTGCGGCGTTAGTGGCTGAGACGCTTTTCATGGACGCCGGGTCATACATCATCCTATTGTCGACTTCGGTCTTCTTATAAATTTGTTCGTACTTCTTTAAGTAATCTGGATCCATACATTATATTATACGATGCCCGAAAACGAAATCTCCCCAATTTTGCGCACATAAATAAAAAAGATCCGAGAAAATCGAATCTAGTTTATCTTCGGCCATTTAGAACGACGTCATTCAATTCATTCGTTATATATTAGTTGTCCGACCCTCGCGTATACCTTGGCGACCTTCTCATGCTCGTCGAACTTCATGTCGACGGCGGCATACTCAGCGGAATCTACGTCGAAGATGTCAAAAGGAACCTTGACGACGAACTCCGCCTGCCCTAAGAACTTAGTGGAATACTTAGTGGCCAACACGTGAGCCGCGACGGTCTTGTCGCCTATGGTGACGTGGTAGCATTGGTCGCCGACCCCTTTGCCCGTCGCCTTAGCATATATAGGAAGGGACTTCGCCTGGGCCAAGAGCTTCACGCAATCGTAAATCAAATCTCGTCTCTGTCTGTCTGTCTCGAATTCCATCTGCATAAAGACCATCTCCTTAATAAAAATCTTAAGCAAACCAGCTTAAGAGCCTATTACTAGCTTTTTTAACTTCTTCACTTAATTTAGCGTAAATTTTGTTATTAATTTATTAAATTATTAAATTATTAAAAAACGAAATCGCCGAAATTTCGCCGTCGCCCTATTGTCTGACGTTTGCTTAACGCCCTCTGATGCCTTCTGACGCCCGCCATATGATATACAGTCGACGTATATATAGTCCTATATGCTTTCCTGTCCTTTACTGTCCTATATATATATTAATGAAACTGTATGCTGATGATTATAATGTGAATATCTTCTCTATATATTTTTTTATAAAGGCCGGAGAATAAAAAAAGACCAGCTTATTCGGCTGGCGGGATGTAGGCTTGACGATTGCCGATTAACTGTGTCGCATGACCCTTTCCAGTATATCACCCGGAACGCTTTTTTGGAGTCACCTGGATTCGTTCCCTTGAAACTCGCGTTTTGATTTCTTAACCGTTATATTATACGATAAAGAAAAACGAAATTTGGTTGATTTCATTTATTTCTTGTTGGTTTTTATTTTAGTTATCGGACCTGCAAATCCTGGGTTCACCCTTAGTCCGTCTATCACAGAACGCTGTCTTACCTGCGCTTTCTCTTGCGCTATCTCCACTAGGCAGTTGAATTCTCTGTCGCTCATTTCCCTTAATACTTCGTAAGGGATATCGAATTTATCTTTAAGGGCTAATGTAGATTTAATGTAATCTTTGAGGTCTTTGTCTGACATATATGAAAGGCTTCTCATGTTAATTGCTCCAAATGACGAACACTTTCTTTTTGTAGTCGCAAGGCGCATCCCAAGCGTAGTCGCAGTCTCCTGTAAGCGCAGGTTCGTACCACTCGTGGAAGTATATCAACTTCTTCTTGTAGTCGAAATACATGCGGGGAGTTCTGTAGTCTTCTGAGGTCAGGTAGTCGAATTGAGCTTTGGTATAGCATCTCCTGAATCCCTTATCCTCGAAATACTTTGGGAATTCTATTACCTTATGTTTCTTGCCTTCTGATATTTCTATTACCATTTTACGTTCTCTGGTTTGTTCGCCTTGAACCAGTCTTCCGCTTTGTCTGGGTTCATCACTAGTTCTTCGATGATTTTGTTTAAATCATAGCCGATGGATTCAAGCGTTTGGATTTTGTCGCCTTCTAGTTTGTCCATGAGGTTTGCGTCTGCGATATGTTCTTTTTCGATGACTGTGAAAACGTCTCCGTCTGAATAATGGAATCTGAAGCTCCTGACTTTGAATCCGCTTTGGCTTCTGACTAGGAATTCATGGATAGTGAAAAGGTCGCAGTGGTATGGGATATCATGATCGCTTTTCCATTCGATATAGACTTCGCCTTCTTTGAAGAAGTCCTTAACTTTGTCTTTGAGGTTCTGTCTTTCGATGGCGATTTTCTTATCCTCTAATTTCCACTTCTTGTTTTCCATAGCCTCAATCTGGGCTTCGAGGCTTTTGATTTCTTTGTCTAGCTCTTGAACTTTGTCCATTGTTTTTCTCCTTAGAAAGGTAAGTCGTCGTCTGGAATGCTTTGGCTGAATAAATCGGTTAGCGGAACGTCTTCGTCTTCGCCATACTTGATTCCATATTCTGGTTTGTGATCGACTTCTTCGTCGCCTTCATCCCATTCGGCTTCAGCCTTCTTAATAAATGCAAGTTGTTCTTCTGTATATTTATTAAATGGCGCAAGTGAATAATCGAAAGCGTTTCCTGGAAGCTTAATGCAATCACAATCATAAAAGCTTTCTGGTAAGGTCATTCCTTTAACTCCGATAACGGTATTGCCTTTCCATACGATCATTCCATCAGCGATATCTTTTACTTTATACATATTATCTGTACTCCACTTCTCCGCAGACAGGGCAAGTTTCTGTATCATACATCATGTATGTTCCATCACCTAAAAGGATAGTGGTCTCTTGTTTTTCAAAAGCGACTTTCAACTCGATTCCGCCATCGTCGCTTTTCCAAGACTTGACGTGAAGATGGATAGGTTCTGTCATGCCATACATCTGAACGTGAACATAGTGGAAGTTATAGCTTCCCCAGCTGATGTCGTGGTTTCCGCAACCGGTTAAGCAAAGTGATATGGTTGCTAATAGTGCTAAAAATAATTTCTTCATAATTACATCTCAAATGCTTCTGCATCGTCTCCCGAAATATCTTCGTCTGATTCTTCGTAGTCTTCTTCGTCTTCATCAACTTCGTCGACTAAATAGTCAATAGTGATTTCAACTACTTCAGCGTCTTCGTTGATTCCGATTGTAGCCTCATAACTTCCATCACCATAACCACTAGATGACCAAGCACCTTCACAGTGAAAATTATTAGTTGGAGTTGCTAAACCATAATTTTTATAGCCAAGCTCATCGCAGACACTACCCCAAGCACCATCGCCATAATCTGGCTTGTCTTCGAATACGCCGCAAACACCAGCATCAACGCCGATATCTGCAGAAAGCTTTTGATACTTTACTGCAGTTTGGCCGACTGCTTTTAAGATTAACTTGGCAACTCTATTTCCCCAGTCGCCGCAGTCTTTCATATCGATAGAGGCTTCCCATTCGCCTTTGAAGACGTTATCCACTTCTGCAGCGCACCAAGTGCCTTTAGAATAACAAGGGTCTGTGACAGTGACATGACCTTTTGTGAAGTTTACTTTTCCAATTTGTTTTTCCATGAATTATTTATTTCCTTTCATATCTTTGATCATTTGTTCGGCTTCGTCTCTTTCTGCTAGCGTTAGCGGAACTTCTTCTTGATAACCAGATAGTTCTTCACGCCAACCAGTAGAAACAGTTTCGTCTTCAAAGTCAACTGTAAATTGAGTAATAGTAAATGGATCACTCAAGTCAGATTCTAAGTCGTATTTGACTTGACCTGCATGAGCTTCTGTTCTTACCCATCTACCAATTCTATCTTTAATTTGATCCCATTTAATATCTCTAATATTCATTAACTTATTCCTCAATTTTCTTCATTAATATTATATCGCGTTTTTATAATATTGTAAACAGTTTTTTATTCTGCAGACCAACCCCAAGGTCTAATATCGATGTTTGGAATCTCAGGGAATCCAGCTTTTTCTGGATAATCCATCCAATTATACATAGTATCAAAGTGCGGACAGAACGCAGCACGAATGTCTTTGAAAGCTAAATCGTGAAGATTGCAGAACTTTTGTCCACCATCATGAAGTGATTCCCAAAGGTCAGGTCTATTTTCGATAAGCTCTTTATACATGGCATCATCATCCCAGCCATGTTTCTTATGAAGCGCGACTATTTCTTCCTCGGTGATATTGTAACGCTTAGCAAGTTCAAGACCGGTTTTAGTAACGGCTTTGCGCATTTCGTATTTATCTAAGTGCCAGTTGATTCCAAAGCTATTGATATCTCTGCCCTTGTGTCTGCGTTGATAAGATGGTTTGTTAGCTTCTTTATCTTCTTTTTCCCACTCATATGTTTCGCCGTCTTCAATGGAAAACTCAAAAGGGCATAGGCCAAACTCTTTGTCTACCTCGGCACTTCCACCAAGAGAACGGACAATAAGTTTAGGATATACCAAATAAATATCTTCAGGATCCTTGTTGCTAGCAATCCAAATACCTTCTAAGATTGCTTGCATGACTTGAGCTGGCGAACATTTTCTAAAGCTCTTAGCCCAGCTGTTGAAATAGTTTATGTCTTCACGTTTCATATCGTTTACCTCTATATCTTTATTATATCGCGTTTTGTGTTGTTTGTAAATAGTTTTTTAATTCTTTTTTCAAAGCACATAGTATTGTGTGATTATACAAATCATTGCTATCCCAAATCTTATTTGTCTTAATCCAATCAGATTGTTCTAGCTTTTGCACTTCAGAAGCGCCTAACCAGTGCCTAACTACATGATTGCGTTCATCGATTGTATAACTCACGTAATTTCCGTTAGATGATTTGCCAATTGCCAAAAGGTGTAATTTATTTGTTCGTTTATAGTTGGTCCACTCAAGGCCTTGCAAACGTGTGATATGTCCAATCTTCATTACCGAATAATTCCTTTATTTTTTAATTTATCACGAACGCTATCGCGCTTTGCAGCCGTAACGAAGATGCCTTTGATTTTTTGATGGTCATTATCTACATAATCCCAAACGATATCGCAATAGGCAATCCTACCATCTGCGGCTTTAAAAATCTTGTCTTTGTTTGCGGTAGGATTAACTACAGCAATAACGTCTTCGACGTCTTCCCTGTTGAACTCAATGATGTTTCCTTGAAGTTCAATGGATTTCAGCTCAATGGTATTCGCAAGGTCATTGTGCTTTGCTTCGCCATAATCTTCTACTTTAACTGATTCTACTATTGGCTCAACGTCATCATCGCAGCGTCCGCGTAACTTAGACACTAACGTGATATCGCCAAGTTTATGTAATTTGAATGATGAACGACTCGGAAGCTTTGGAAGCTTTTCAATATTATCGACTACAGATAGCATTTTGATATCTGAACGATAAGACATGTATTCATTGATAAGCTTTAAAAATATATTTCTTTGTGGCATAGTAAGCTCACCCATGCCAAGAATATGATAAAGGTCGACCATTATGATTTCAGTCATGTCGACTTGTTCTTTTTTCGCGAATGACTTTAATTCAATAAACTCTTTAATAGAAATATTGGCTAAGTCTTCTGTAGTTTGAATATGATCAAGGTGTTCTTTACAAGCCTTGATTCTATTCTCCAAATTTGTTTTAATAATTTCAAATGTTTCTTGTTTCATTGTATCCGTCCTCTATATAATATTATACAACATATAAAGGCGTAAGTATATAAAAAAATACCAAATTTTAAGCTTTGGTATTATTTTTTCATATCCAATGACCAAGTTACATTATATTCGTCTGAAAACAGCTCGCCGACGCCATCGCTGACATATAAGTAATACTTTTGCATTTTTGTATTATAATATAGACAGTCGATCGTATATTTGTAACAGTCATCGGGAACATCGATCGGATAATAAACATATCCCTGTTCCATGGCTTTTAGAAGAATGAAATCTTGTTTTTCCATATTTAATCTTTTACGTATTTTTTATAATTATAGCCAAGGACAATACTTCTGATCCTGTTTTTGTCACTCTCACTAAGTTTCCCGATCATTTCTATAACGCAGACCATTGCATCCCAGCCAGAACCTGTGTCCATAATAACTGCATTGCCAATTAGGCAATCCATGGTTGCAGCATAATATTTATCTATAATGTCGGATTGTCCTTTGGTATAAACGACCGGACCATTTTCTAATTGTTTTCTTTCGTATTCTTTTTTAGACTGAACAGTTAGCTCATAGTCAGACCCTTGTTCATTTCCATGGCAGTGTTCTTTGTAGTCTAAAACGACGTAAGAATCTAGTAGATGCTCACAGCGTCTTCCATATTCAATCTTGAAATCATCGGTGCCAATGCAGCGGTAACGTTCGCCATCAATATAGAATTCAAAGGTAATATAAGCGCCAAATGCATGTTTATTTAAGAAGTCTCTTAAAGAGTAAATACCATTCTTATCCGGACTTGCCAATATAGCTTCATCTTCAAATTTCCATTTATCACCATATGAATCTAATGGATATTCAAAGCTTTCAAATGGATGTTTGCCAGGCTCAAATGGATTATAATCGAAATCAAGCCAGCCGAAATCTATGACAATGTTCTCGCCAGAGATGCTAATTGCTTTAATAGGTAATCTTGGATAAGGATCTTTTAATATGTGGACTCTTGCATCTGGATGATTCAAAATAGCAAGTTTTAATTGTTCATTTGTGTATTGCATTCTTTTACTCCTTTTATTTTCCTTTAATATGAAAGTCCCAATTATCAGAAAATACTTCTTTTGTTACTTTATTGTTTTCTTCGACAATAACTACAAAAAAATCATTATATATTTTTAATGTAATTTTTTTATTAGTTGTATCTATATTGTGAATCTTAGACGAAGCAACAATAGTGCTCATTATAGCTAATGATTCACTCGGGCTTAATTTTATAATTACTGGCTTTTGTTCTGTCGTAATTTCCATATTATATCATCCTCATTGATACTTTCCAGTCTACTAAGTAGCTTGGATAATTTTTTAAATCTTGAGCTGAACTTTTTGTAGCTAAATAACTTTGGTAAATCATATAGCCGAGTCTCATAACAACCCTGTCTCTTCCTGATATATCATCTGGAATATTTGCCTCCACAGAATCAAAAGCAATTTTATTACAGTTAAAAAAAGAATCATCTACAGCAAGGGTAAGATCGTATGTTCTATCTGCATTTGTGCCTAAGGGAATAAGCTCTAATTTTAATTCTTGTCTTTTATACATTTTTAAACCGACTTGACCTGCATGAAGCCAAGAAGTAACTGGTTCCATGCTTTGAACACTCATCTGAGTTATCATTAAACCAAGACACTTACTGAAATATTTATTAAGTTCTTCATAAATATTCATATTATATTATACAATATAGACAAAATAAAAAGGCGCATTTTTTGCGCCCTTTTATTTGGAATAGCTTTTAGCAATTATCTAATTATTATTTGGAATGCCTTTCAAGAAAACCTTTGTTTTTTGTTTTCTGGTTTCATTTAAATCGATAACTCTTTGGTTTCTAGAACCTCTCCAGCGATTATCATCAGAAATATCACGCTCTGCCAATATGAATTTTCCTTCTACTAAAACATCTATATTATCAAGCAATGCTTTGGTATATTCTGTATGCTTTCTTCCGCCGATAACAAGCTCTTCTAGTTCATAGCCAGTCCAGCACCAGATAGTTTTTTCTGGACAAAGGTCTTTTGCTATTTTAACTAACTTTAGTAAAACTTTTTGGTTTTCCTCTTCAAATGGTTCACCACCAACAATAGACAATCCTGCACAATATGGACGCTCCAGCAATTCAAAGATTTTAGTTGCGTCATCTTGTGTGAACTCTTTTCCGAAAGTGAAATTCCAAGATTCTGGATTATGGCATCCTTCGCAGTGGTTTCTGCAACCGCTGACATATAGTGCAACCCTGACCCCAGGGCCATCTAAAATAGATGATTTATAAATTTTACTATAATACATAACAATTTGCCTCTTATGCGTGTTTTACTCTATCTTCAACTTCTTTTTGTTTTCCATAATTGAAGGCAGTTTTGTAGTTGCCAGTAAGATATCCTGTAACTCTTCTGAGTTGTTGAATATCTTCTGAACCGCACATTGGGCATTTGTCGTTGAATTCACCTGTATAACCACAAGATAAGCAAGTGTCATTAGGAACGTTGACTGCAAAATATGGAATATCTTTTTCCATAGCATAGTCTACGATGGCTTCCAAAGCTTCGAGATTACTAATAACTGCTCCCTCTAATTCAACATAAGTGATACAGCCAGCATTTGAATAACCAGTTAGTTGAGACTCAATATCGATTTTTTCGAATGGATCAACTTTTTCCCAAACAGGAACATGAATACTATTAGTAAAATAATCTCTGTCAGATACATTTGGAATTTCTCCATATCTTTCTTTGAATTTTTTCATAGCAGTATAACATAAGTTTTCTGCTGGAGTATAATAAACGCCAAAGTTTAATTTATATTTTTGTTTAAATTCTGCGCATCTGTCTTTGAATAATTGTTCAATACGCTTTGCTAATTGCATTCCTTCTGGAGTTAAGTGGTTTTTACCAATAAGAATTTGTAATGTTTCGGCAAGACCCAACTGACCAATAACCAGTGTGCCATGTCTTAATGCACTTCTAATTCCTTCTTCAGGATGATAGCCCATCATTGTTCCATTCTTATACATGAATTTTGCTGATGAGGCATCTTGAGAACACATGTATTCATAACGTTCGATAAGCATGTCTTTTGCTTCATGAATCTTAGTATCTAAGATAGCCAAGAAGGAATCAACATCTCCGCCGGCTTCCATGGCAAGAGTAGGCATAATGATTGTGACAGGACATAAATTACCACGACCATCTTTGGTTTGTGGGTTGACTCCTGGTTCAGCATTAATGTCTGCACCATTAGCAGTTCTGCAACCCATTGTGCTAAAGTAGGTTGCTGGGTCATTTCTGTCATAACCTGCATTGTTACTCCAGTCTACATTCGCATAGTTTGGATATAAACGTTTTGCTGTAGATTTAAGAGCTAATTGATATAAATCATAGTTTGGCGAACCTTTATCATTAACCCCTTTCATCTTTTGGAAAATTCCACAAGGGAATATTGGAGTCTTATGTAGGTGACCAACACCGTTCAAACTTCCTTCTAATAAAGCTCTGATGACCATTCTACCCTCAGGTAAGGTGCAGGTTCCGTAGTTAATTGAAGTGAACGGAAGTTGATTGCCACTTCTTGATTGAAGAGTATTTAGGTTATGATACATACCTTCAACTGCTTGCATTAATTCTCTACGTGTTTCGAATAATGCTTTTTGATAGAAACGTCTGTCTAAGTCTTCATTGCCAATATAGAAGTCTTCTTCTTTACGTTGCCACATATCAAGATATTTATGTTTGTTTTCTTTAACCCAGTCGTCGATTTCTTCATCAGACAATGATTCAAGATTGAGATTATAGAATTCTTCAGTATCTTTTAAATACTCAAAAATATAATGCTTTAGAAAGCTTTTTCTAACATAAGGAACCATTGTCCAGTCTAAGTGGGTTGCGGCAACACCGCCGAATTGCTGTAAGCTTTGTAATTGAAATATAACAGCAACTAATTGGAAAGCTGTGTTAATTGAACCCGCAGGACGGACGTCTGTTTGTCTTGTCTCAAAACCTTCTGCTAATAGTTTATCAAATGGAATTGATAAGCAGTTATGCATACCGACTGCATAAGAGTCTAAATCGTGTATATAGATTTCGTTGTTTAAATGGTTATCTCTGCTCTTTTTAGAAACAATATTGTTAAGAGCAAACCACTTCATTAATTCATTATCAGCTTCACCTTTACGACCGCCAAAAGAGTGCTCATCAACATTTGCATTTTGGTTTACGATGTTTGTTGCATTTAATTTTTTGCTAATGTCTTTCATTAGCTTTGTTTTTATTTGTCTATTTCTTGTTCTTTCATCTCTATATAAGATATAAGATTTTGCAGTTCTATTGAACTTACTTTTTAATAATGTATCTTCTACTATATCTTGAATGTCTTCGACACTGAATTTTTCGCCAAGTCTAATGCATTTGTTTTCTGCGATTGTGACGATTCTTTCAATGTCTTCATCGTTCATTTCGTTTGTTCTTGCGTTTGCTTTTGTGATAGCTGCTCTGATTTTTTGGCTATTAAAATCAACAGCAGTACCGTCTCTTTTTACTACTACCATTTATCTATTTCCTCTCTGTGATGTATCTTAAAAAGGCTAAGAAAGCCCCATCCTCTGGGGCATTTCAAAACTATTTTATATCATTTAATTTAGCCAATTTATTTAGGCAATCCACTTAATCTCAGGAGAACCCTTGTGACCTTTTTCCCACACTATCCAACAGTAGGCGACAGCTGAACCTTCGGTGAAATCATCTACTTTTGAACATACTTGACGTTTACTGAAAACATAGATTGTCTTGGGAGGATTGTCTTTAAAAATATTATTATAACGGCTTTGTCCTTCTAAGAAAAGAAGGCGTAAGAATGCGGCGACTTTATAACCAGGTGCGACTGCTTCTAATGCTTTTGTAACAAATGGTTCTGCGTCATAATAAGGTGGATTCATAATAATATCACAACGATCGACGCCTCTGGCATTATATTCTAAGAAATCCATAATTTTGTCTTGACAGCCATAGTCATAAATATCGGTAGCCATAACATCATATCCAGATTCTCTTAAAACATTTGTGATATTGTTATGCCCTGAAGTAGGCTCCCAAATCAAATGACTGAACTTTTCTTTGGCTAGTAGTTGTTTTACGGCCTCAGGGTTTGTCCCATAGTAATCTAAGACACTACGTTCTTTTCTGCTATGGTTTGTTGCACCTAAAGTATTTAAAGGGTCTTTCTTTCCCATATTATTTTCCTCCAAGTTCTGCTGCAATGAGGCAGTTGGTATACTCGATTCCGTTTGCGATGTTCGGTGTATAACCAGCTTTTTTAAAATATTCTTTATAGTCTTTATCATAAATTTCATGTGTGAATTTAATTCCTACGCCGAGAATTCCTTTACACCATGTTTCAAGGTATTTTCTTGAAAAGGCGAATCGATGTTCATGCTTTTCACGTTCCCAGCTTTGGCTTCCATAGCTTCTTGTAAAAACAAGGTTTAATGATTTAATTACAGATGGAACTGTATCTATTAATCCAGAGCTTAATTTGTGAGTCTTTTTGAACTCATACACATCTTTTTCTGGAGTGAGTAGTTCGATTTCAGTAGCAATGGATTTTTGTGTCTCTAAGCTCAAATATGGACGAATTCTGCCATCCTTCATTTTTTCATAGTAAGGTTCACGAATAAGAATCAAACAATGGTTTTTATCTGCGATTCTCCTTAACCCCTTTTGAAGTCTCTTACGGACTTTTGGAGGAAGCTCATGAAGGACAGCGCTAAGGATAATGCAATCATAGGTTTTCTCTGTTGACTCAACATATTTGAGCAAGTCTGTCGGATAGTAAGTAAGCATTTCAGTATTTTGATAGCTTTCTGTTTTGAAGTTGCAATCAACTGCATCGGCTTTTACGCCATTCAAACTTAATTGCTTAGCAATAAATCCAGTGCCTGCACCTAGGTCAAGCGCATGCTTGCATCCAAGTTTAATAACTAATTCTATAAGTCGTTGCTTATCTTCAGCTTTTTCCATTTGTTGACCGAATCTAAGCTCTTCAGTTGTAACGTTTTGTATTTTAATTTCTTCAGCCATTTAAAATTACCTCATAATATTATACGATATTAGAGATAATAAAAAGAAGGTTTTTAAGCCTTCTTAATAATTTCTTTTATTTTAGTAAGCTCTACAGCTTGTTTTTAATTTAATCATTCTGGTTTTGCAGGTGCTTTTTTTGTATCTGTTACATCTAGTCAGGCATTATATCAATTTTTTAAATCGTTTTTTTGTTCTGCAGTTAATTGTTCATACCACAGAGTTCCTCTATTTATTACTGAAAAACACTCTTCTTCGCGCTTTTTTCTTAGGTCTTCTATATCTCTAGCTTTGAGGTGCTCTTCTTTGCGCTTTAAATACTCTGGGCTTTCTGTGTCCTTTCTAAAATAGCGCTTGCCGTCGAAGCCGTTGACTATATCGAAATCTTCTTCTCGGCAGATTTCATAAGCTGCAAAGTCGGCTATTTTATTCTGTGGTTCTGCACAAATCGCTGAGGTTATTGCTTTTGTGTTCTTATCCTGTATATAATAAATCATATTTAATATACCTTTCTACTAATTTTAACTGGCACTAGTATTTGACTGCCATTTTTTCGCTCATTTATTGTCATTATAGTTAATGCTGAAAACTAACGCAGATATTGATGTTTCTGAACTAATCGTTGTTATTGTTACCGAGCCGCCATCATCTGCAACGCTGACATCTTTAACGTCGCGGTTGTAACAAATGGCAGCTATAATTTTTGAAGCATATGCATCAGCGGCGGTTATTGTCCATGTTCTGCTGCCACTCTCGTTACTTGTGGTATACTTAGTGCATCGAATTGGCATTCATGCTCTATCGGAGCCATACATTCGTGGATTTTCAATAAGACCATTTTCACCGCTATATCAATATAATGCTTGGCATAAATGAGCTAATGAGATATTAAAATATGAATAAACAATACGCTCGCCAGAGCCAGATGCGTAATAAAGTCCATCATCTAGTGAGATGCCGCCATCATACACGCTTCTGCCAAGACCTCCTACAGGTATATATTTGCTAATAAACTTAAATAATCCACCTTCAATGCTGAATGGGGTACGTATTGCTACATCATCTTTTTCTGCGACTGATGAATTCAGCATAACGCCAGCAATCTTTTCTCCAGTGCGGTCTGGGTCTGGCACTTGCTTTATTAAATGATCTTTAGTAAGTTCTCAACCACCTATTTTTCCTTCTTTTGCATAAATGTCACCTAAAGATGTTATGCCAAAATTTGGGCCTATTTTTAGTGTTCAGTCATCACGTGACTCGTCCATGGCTACACCATGAGTGCCCACAGATGATAATAGTATATTTCCATAAAAACCGTTTTCCCCGGCATTGATCATGCCGTTTGTAACCCTAAATCCGACGTTTTTTAATGATAATGCACCTTCTATTTTATAGTCACTATAATGACTGGTGCTACTTTGTGTAGCCTCAATTATGAGATAAAGATATTTGCCAATCATTCCTTCTGGTATATTTACATCAAATAAAGCATATACATCTGTATCACTTCAATAGTCAAAGCTTTCAATACTACCGGTTCCATATATTGTGTTATGATCATTCATATTAACAACTTTAATAACAATATCATAAAGGTTTATATATTTTCTTGCATCATACATACGGACGTATGCTCTATAGGCACCTGCCTTCTCAACACTTGTATTAAAGCCAACGCCACCAGTATATTGATCAAGACCAGCAGTATTCATGCTAGTAGCGCTTACACGTAAGCCATAACGTAGTACTTCACCACCCATTATAACAGCATTTGTAGTTCCGCTTTGTGCGTCATTTGCGCTGAATATTAGATTTCCGGTATCGCCTGCATCTCTAACAGTCAATGAATTTGCTGAGATGTTTTTTGCATTTAGGATTTCTGTAGTTAGCGTTTTTGCTAATAGAGTACCACCTATATTTTGCCAGCTGGTGCCATCTCATTGTTTCATCGTTTCTTCGCCATCTGCAGCATCTGTAATAAATCAAATATCACCTTTTTTTATAGTATCGCTGTGGACTACAGCTGGATCATTTGCTTTAGTCTCATAATATGTTGCGTTCTTTGTCGTGATAGCCGCTGATAATTCCTCATCTGTTGGATAGCCAGTAAGTGTAATATCGGAGGCAACAACTTCGCCAGTTGTGCTAACGCTAAAATTACTACCAAGTCTAATGCCGTCTGTTCCAACATAAACGCCTTTTGCATTTGTAGCTGGTATTTGCTCAAAGGATTCGATTTGTTTGCCGCTGGTATCTTTATATCCTGTCGTGTATATACCAGAAGCTAGTTGTCCAAGTGCTGTGCAATCATGACGTTTACCAATATTAAATTCTCCAATCAAGCCATCAGTAGCTTTGATTGTTCCATAAACTGATAAACCATTTTCATCAGCACTTAAAATATTTCGTCTGTCAACAGCGATTGCTGGTATATTAATTGTTTTATTTGCATATTCTGGGATATCATTTGCTGGCCATCTCCAAAGTTTTGCAGAGTCATCCCAAGTAATTCCGCTTTTTAGTTTTAAAAGCGCTTCTGTTAAAGTCTCACCTTCTTCAATAACCAAAGTAGATGCTAGTCTTCCTGTCATAGCATCATTAATCATGATATAATCTACATATTCACGAGTATCATCACCAGAAGCATCAGGTTTAGGCCACTGTCCAGCCTTCCAGACATTTCTGGTTGCTGATGAACCTTCTGTATCTTTTTCATCAGTAACATACCAAGCATTATTATTTCCTATTAAACCTAATGCATAAATATTAACGGTTTGGTTTGTTGGAAAGCTGCTAGTGCCATCATTAAAAATAATATAATCATATAGCTCAGTGTTTAATGTAAATTTATAAATATTCTGTTCATACGCGTTTTTGTCTACTATATTTGTTAATTCAACACCAGGCCATACAGCGTTTTGAGAATTTGTAGCAGTAGATTTCCAAGCAAATAAATAAACCTTGTTTCAGTATTTACTGTTTGTGAAAAAATAAGTACCATGTCCAAGTTCTTTAATGGCTTTTATTGATACAAATAAATTTTCGCTATTTGGTTTGTCATCTTTATTTGAACGTCTATATACGTTCCAACCTCTGGCTGTCAAATCCCAACCAAAGCCTGTTTCATATTCAGCATCATCTGAAGAATATTTAGGAACTTTTCCTTTAACTTCAGCTCTGATGTCTTTCTCTGTTTGCTCAATGATAGAAGATAACTTATTTCCCCACTCATCAACACCATTAATGATGGATGTAAATTTATTATTATAAAATCTATCATTTTGATCTACATCAGTTCTAAGTGCACTTACATTAGTTGCAATGCTGAATAATGAATTATATGGAACAGTAGTATTTGGAACATTCTTATCAAGTTCTGCACCAAGCTTTGTATCAGCTGGAATTGTAGCTGACTTACTTACACTAGAATCTACAACATTTAAAACGCCACGAGGGTCACTCTTTTCTCGTTCAACACCTAAGTATAATTTGCCTATAACTACTGGGGTGTCCATTTGACCATCTTCAAAAGCAACCCAAACAACATCATTTACCTTATAGCCATTATAGCTTCCAGGAGTATTTGAAATTGTAGCATCACCAATGATAGGGTCATTCCCAGCGGTTTCAAAAAGAGGCATACGAACTTTACAAGTATTGCCTGTTAAATCGATAGCAGTAATTATACCTTTTGTAATCATATAATATCATTAAACCTCCTATTATAGGCTTTATCATATAATTTAGCAAATACTATAAAAAATAAATTTAATAAATCTATTTTTTATATACATAAAATAAAAAGCCAATTAATGGCTTTTTATTTTATTTTTAATGACATTTAATTAATCTAATTGATCAAAAATAGCTTTAATTTTTTCTAAAAGTTTTGTGGTAAATTCTTCTTTGGTAAATAAATTAGTTTCTTCAATAATACCAGTAATGCCACGTTTTTGAGCAAATTCACCAGTTAATCTATCAAAGATTTCTTTTTCAGGCTTATATTGCATTGTAATAATGTAGTCTGAAGTAAACCAGCCACCACGCTCAATTTCTTCACCACCCATAAATTTCTTACCATCAAATAATAAATCATTATGAACTTTTTCTAATCTCTTAGCATCAACACCTAAAGCTAATAAAGCATCATAGGCGGCGTTGATCATAAAATGATGTAATAAATTTAATTGAGCAGCGGTCCAATTTGGATTGATTTTTATTTGTGCTGCAACAGGCACGGAATTTTTATTTAATAAAAGGTTATAGCCTGATTTATATAATCCTCTATCCCATAAGAATGGTAAATTATAACTATAAATACCATCTGGTTCTAATTTACATAAATTATCAGATTCTAATGGTCTATTCCACCAGATAGGCTCTTCCATAAGAGCAACGACAATTTCGCTGTTGCCATCATAAACGCCTGTTTTTCTCCAGACAAATTGCTTTTTCATAATATCTGGATTTTGTCCCTTAGAAGGAACCATTGGAACTGCATAAATACTTAAATCTTTCATTTTTAAACATCCTTTACTTCTGTTGTTGGCCCAAACATTTCATATTCCTTTATATATTCATAAACATCTTTAACATTTTTGCAAGTATCAGGAACTCATATTTCACCTGACTCGACAAGCTCTGGAATCGTATCTTTGACATCTTGAATATATTGTGACATCAATGGATATTCTTCAGCAGTATTATAATTTGTTAAGTTTTTATAATATCTATAGGCTTCATCTTGTCAAGCAATGGCATCGTCTGAGAAAGCATTTGGGTCATAGTATGCTTGCTCACGAGAAACATTATTCATAAAGCTATTTAATATTTCATTATATTTATCAATAACTTCTTGTGGAGATGTGGCTTTTTTAAATCTATTTCTTGAAGCTTTTGTCTTATATATTTCAAAGGCACCGTTTTTATATACTTTTAAATATGTTTTATTTTGTAATAATAATGCCATATAATCTCCTTTTATATTATACAATATATATTTTAATAATATTATTAATATGTAATTTATAATATATTATATAAATAATAATTTATTTATTAGTAAAAAATCGCTCAATAGCCCTTAGCACCGCTACCAGCGGTGTAAGTAGAATCGTCAGCGCCACAATTCGCACCGCCACCACCATATTGAGCATTAGCACTGCCTCCCGGATTAGAGCCTCTTCCATAAGAACAACCACCAGGGATTTTAGCATTAATATCTGCTGAACGTGAGGCTTTAATACCATTGTTTGTAACCTTTAAAGTATAAGAACCATTTTCAGATTCATCATTTAGGAACATAACTGCAAAATCAGTTCCTTCACTTCAGGTGTCATTATTTTGGTCACAGCTAGCTCCTGAACCACCATTGCTATCTCCAAGATATACTCAACGGTTTTTGCAACGATCGTCGTATTCACATGTTCCACCAGCTCCTCCACCAATTACACCAGTCCAGTGGCCATAATTACCGCCGCTTCCACCATGTGCTTGTGCAAGAGTTTTATAGCCAGTGCTACTAGTGGATCAGTCTGAAAAATTAGCTAAAAGGGTAGTTGTTCCACCATTTCCACCGGTTGCACCTAAAATATTTTTACCAGCTCTAGCATTTTTTCCACAGCTACCACCTGCTCCAACGGTTATTTTATAGCCATGATTTGCGTCACTACCGGTAAGATTTATAACACCTCATAGGATGCCACCACCGCCGCCACCAGAGCCTGGACATGCATATTTTTCATCATCTTTTCCATCTTTATCAGGGTCG